>Ga0214921_10000726_pt1 | contig 59318 bp, 101 predicted proteins | sample LL1505_MetaG_FD_177992 | JGI IMG/M metagenome (GOLD analysis project Ga0214921, IMG submission 177992) | Freshwater microbial communities from Lake Lanier, Atlanta, Georgia, United States - LL-1505 | ecosystem: Environmental > Aquatic > Freshwater > Lake | place: USA: Georgia | collected...
TGCTACAAACTATGCAATCACAATCGGGACTGGTGGCGTTAGCACTGGGCAAAATTCATTTGCGGGAAATGCAACAAACGCTTTTGGTATCACTTCAAACGGCGGTGGCGGTGGTTCAGCAGGTGGAGGTGGTTCAGCAGGTTCCTCCACAGCAACAATAAATCAAGGCGGAGCAACGGGCGGTACAGGTAATACAGACGGTAATGCCGTAACTTCACCTTACGCATTTGTTGTCAACGGTTCAACTGGTAGTGGTGGCGGAGGAAATAGTCGCGTTGGTGCTGGTTCAGGAATTGGTTCAGGGGGCAATGGCGGTACTGGAGGTCAACCAGTCAACGGTGGTAATGGCTCAGGCTATGGCGCAGGTGGTGGCGGAGGCGGAAACAACAACTCACAAGGTTCAACTGGTGGAGCGGGTACATCGGGCGTAGTTTATGTATTGAGGGTGTAATTATGGCTCATTTTGCAGTAATAGTTGATAATGTTGTTTTGACATTAGTTGAAGCAGAAAACGCACAAATAGCAATGGAAGTCACAAACAAACTGTGCGTCGAATCAGTAGAAGGTAACCGTGCTTTTGTTGGTTTGGCATATGACCGAGAAACAGGCATTTTTGAGCAACCTCCAACCCCAATCCTTGAAAAGGACTTGCAATACAAGGTCTTTGAAAAAGACTTGTAATATAAGGTGTAATGTATTAGGATGAAATATGCCTAAAAAAATTGTTTTTACTGACACTGTAAGCGGAGGGGCTTGGGAAAAGCCTCAACCTGCGTCTCAATATTTGCCCGAGTGGTATAAAAAAATGGCTACTTATACTGGAGGAGAAAAAAAACGATGGGTTTTTTCAGAACAAGATAACAATTATCACACCTATGCAACAATCAAAAAATGTTTGCCAGTTTTTGATGCAATCACGGCTGGTTACATTATTACTACATATTGCGATATTGATGTCGTCATCCTTGAAACAGGAGAGCAAATGTTTTATTGGACACAGTTTGACTCAATCATGTTTCACGCCGTAGAACAAGCACCCGACCACCCCAAAGCAGGACTTTTTGCTTATCCTAAATTCAGAAATCCGTGGGCTATAAAAACCCCCGCAGGTTATTCAGTTTTGATTATTCCGCCTATGCACCGAGATTCCCCATTTGAAATTTTTGAAGGTGTTGTTGATACAGATAAATGGAGTAGTGCAGTAAATCTTCCCTTTCAATTCAAAGACCCAAGTTGGACAGGCACAATTCCAGCGGGTACGCCAATTGCTCAGGTAATCCCATTCAAGAGAGAAGATTGGGTAAGTGAGTTAGGCAATCAAGACGATTACAACAATCACATCCACCTTCTCACAAAATTGAAGTCAGTTTGGTATGACGCTTACAAGAATTTTTGGCGGTCTCCAAAAAGTTACAAATGACCTAAATCTAAAAAGTCTAAAGCGTTTGCGTATTTGTTGATTACATAAGGCGAAAGAATCTTTGTGTAGTCCGTTTTTGATTTATCAATTGTGTTTCGTATTTGGTGCATTGATGGAATTCCAGTAGTAGCCATTTCATCTTCTTGATAACTTTTTGTTATGTTTGATAAATCATGCGAATACGATTCAATCTCTAAAAACTTGTATATTGAAGTAACAGTTTCCTCGGGGCTTGTTATCAAATCGTTATATTTGACAATATGAAAAATCCCCTTGTACTCAGGTTTAGTTAGATTGTAAAGGTGCATTATTTCGCAATCTAGTGAACCAGTTGGGCGCATAAGATAGTCACATCGGACATCATCTAAAGGTCTGTAAAACTTAGAAGGAAAATCAGCGTTTGATATTCCGTTGTCAATATAATTCGTATTTGGGTATTTGTTGGCTAAAGTGACAAAAGAAGCCAAAATGTCAAGGATGCTTCTAATTGGGACAATAATTTTTGGTGTTTGATTCAATGTTTTAGCAATGTGAATTCCATTTACCCCTCCCCAACCGCGGTTGCGCTCGATGATAATTGGTTTTTCAATATCAGCGTAAAAATTGTGAGCAAATTGATTTTTTGCGTTTTCAAATCCCTTCTCACGGACTTTAGTTTTGTATGACTCTAGTTGTTTGACATCAAAATTCAAAAGAACCATAAGGTCTATTAGGTCGGTTTGACCGCCAGCGTAAATAGAAGGGTTTTGGTTTAGAATTGCCGAAAGCAATGTCCCGCCCGAGCGAGGTAACCCGCCCATAAAGAAAAATGTCTTATGGCTTGAATCGGTCATCCATCTAGGCTAGTGTTCAACCCACAATAAGTCAACAGGGGGAACGATGATTATTCAGATTATTGGACAAGCGGGCAGTCGCAAAACTACGGTCGCCAAAATGCTTGCAAGTAGAATCAACGCAACTCATATAAATGCGGATGATGTTCGTGCAGATTTGAACAAAGATTTAGGTTTTTCAATCGAGGACAGGGTTGAAAATGCAAGACGGTTAGGTGCGCTCGCTCGCTTGTTAGAAAAGCAAGGTCAATTGGTAATTGTTGACTTCATTTGCCCTACTCAAGCGACGCGAGATGCTTTTGGTAAGCCCGACATTCAGGTATGGATGAACACCATCAAAGAAGGTCGTTTTGAGGACACCAATAAGATTTGGGAAGAACCAAAAGATTTTGATTTTCAAATCACCGAGGACATTAGTTCTAAAGAAGCCGTTGACGGAATCATCACAAGATTTGGTTTGTTTGATTGGCAACGCCCAACTACATTGATGTTAGGCAGATACCAGCCGTGGCACGAAGGTCATCAAGCATTGATGGATGTAGCCGATTCGCGCACAGGTCAAACCGTTGTGGCTGTTCGCAATACTCATGGAACTAGCGAAAAAGACCCGCTCTCATATGAACAGGTTGTTGAAAGTATCCACAAAATGACATTGCGTCCAGCAATTGTGCAACTCCCTAATATCACTCATATCGTGTACGGCAGAGATGTTGGATACAAAATTGAACAAGTAGATTTGGGGGCGGAAATTCATGCCATTTCAGCAACGCAAAAAAGAAAAGAGTTGGGCATATGAACAAAGTCGTCTATGTTTTGAAAATAGCAAAAGACCGTTGGATTCGCCCATATGATGAAATTGTTTTGCGATTCAACACCAAAGCAAAAAAAGGCGACCCACTTGTATGGCGAGTTTTCATCAACGGTGTTGCTCATCTAGCCAGTGGGTTTGAAATTCACGGCTATATGTACGATGTTGTCTCCTATGAAGGCGATGTCAAAAAATTCAATGTTGGATGTAGAGGCAGAGTCCGTTGGGATAAATCAAAGGCAATAATCTTTGCAAGCAAGAAAGACCCCGATACATTGATGTAAAGCCCCGAAACCCATCAGGGCGAATGGGGTTTAGGGATTAGTCCCGTGTATCATTGAAACATGGCTTTTACTTATATTGACCCTAGCGCGAACGCCCGTGACGCTGTTCGTTTCTTGATTCAAGACACGGACTCAACTGAACCTCATATGACCGATGCAGAAATTGCGTATTTGTTGACCACTTGGGACAATAACACTTATGATGCTGCAATCGCAGCAGCAGAAATTATTTCAGGGCAATATGCGCACCGAACTAATTATTCCCGCAGTGTTGGTGACCTATCTATCTCCGAATCTTATTCAAGTACAGCAATTGAATTCCGCGCCCTAGCAGACCGCTTGCGAGAGCAGCGCAACCGTCAGTACGCCCCAATCCCCCGTTTTGCAGCACAGTCTATGGTTGCAACAGGAGACAAACTCGTCGAAACTTACAAAACAGATTTCTATACAGGTATGGACGACAATCAAATTCAATAGGAGAGTGCAATGCCTTACATAAATGGCTCGCCTGACCATTGGACTGGTGACATGACTGACACCGTAACGGTGTACAGCGCAACAACGCTAGATAACTACGGAAAAAGGTCAACTTCTGCAAGCGGTACTGCTTACGCGTGTCGTATTGTAGGTAAAGCCAGTAGAAAGCGCGATGCAAGCGGACAGCAAAATTCAAATGAAGGAAAACTTTATATTATTGTTGCAAACACTGTTGCAGTTGGCGACCGCCTTGTATTGCCTGATTCAACCGAGCCTTTAGTTCTTTCAGTTTCAAGAATCAAATACCCAACCCCCACTGGGTCTGCTATTCACAACACAGTTGTCGAATTTGGTTGGAACAAATAATGGCAATTGATAAAATTGAAGGTCTCGATACTCTCAAACATCTCCTAATCGGAGGAGGAGCGGCTGCTGGTCAGGCTCTTAGACAAAGTTTGTATCGCGAAGCCTCCATTGCTTTTGCTGAGTCGCAAGCGGAAGTTCCAGTTGATACAGGTATGTTGAAAAATTCAGGACAAGCCTACGGAATTCAAATCAATCAAGCGGGCAATGTTTTGGAAATCACTCTTGGTTATGGCGGAGTTGCTTCCCCTTATGCCGAAATCGTTCACGAAGATTTGTCCGCTCGACATAACGCCCCAACAAAAGCCAAGTTTTTGGAGGACCCTGTAAAGCGTCGCGCCTCAGGACTTGTGGCAAGATTAGCAACATCCGTTGATGCAGCATTGAAAGGCTTGGTCTAATGCCTACTACTCAAACAGTTCTTGAAGCAATCGGAAGTCACATTGATTCCAACAATGCGACTTTGACAATCGGCACAAACTTATTTCTTGGCAAAATGCCCGAAAACCCTGATTTGTGTGTCACTGTTTACGAATATGCGGGTACAAACCCAGTTGAAGGTATGGGAAATGTAGGGTTTGTTGTTGACCGCCCTTCTGTTCAGGTCGTTGTTCGTGCGGGTAAAGATGACTACCCTACGGCTAGAAACCTTGCTCAAGACCTGCGAATTCTCCTTGCAGCCGTAACTGACACCACAATTAGCGGTTTGCGTGTCTTGCGCCTTGCTTCTAATGGTTCTGTTATACCCTTAGGTTTAGATGACTTGGATAGACCAAGAATCGCCTTCAACTTAGATTGTTTCGTTCAAGCGTAATGTCTGAGGAGGAGAAGCCAAAAGACCCTTACGGTCGCGGGGAGAAACATGACGAATTCCCGAAATGTTGGCGGTGCGAAAGAATCCTCGCGGAATACCTCACGCGCCCGTGGAAACTCAACTGCCAAAGATGTAAAGCAACAAACAAGTCTCAATAAAACAACTATCGAAGCCCTCAATTCGGCTCTTGATGATATTGAAGTCAAGCATGGCACGGGTGTACCTTGTGCAATTTTCCGCTTGTACCAAGTTCTGCCCCAAGAAGTAGCCAATAAAGTTTTGATGACAATTGATACCTCTAACCACACGGCGGTTCAAATTGCTCTGACCCTCGACAAATTTAGGGATGAAACAGGGATAAGAATTACTTCTTGGATAGTTCAAAAGCATCGCCGTCGCTTGCGTAACACCTCGACGGGTTGTTCATGCGTCAGGGAAACTGGTAAAGCGTGAACTTAGACGGCATGGACGAGGCTATAGACAGCCTTTTAGAGCCTGTTGAGCAAAACCCTATTCCTAACCCATCTATGAAGCGAAAGGCAGCCGAATGGCTTCCTGGAGTCGTATGGGACGGGTCTGAGGGAACTATCACAACAACTGCTATTCCAGCCGAAGAATCTCCTGATTGGGATTCAGTTTTGCGCATTTGGGGTCTAAACCCTGAAAACTTTAGCGTTGTAGAACCAGTTTTGTTCAATGTGTGGGGAAACCCTGACGGCGGGATACTCAACCGCCAATGGAAGGGAAAAGTTGTCAAAAAAGGTGCGGAAGTTGAAAAAACAGACTATTCAGACCTGATAAATGAAATCAAAAAACATAAAAAATCATCTGTGACCCCAATCACAGGAGATGGAGTATTTTGTGTTGTTCTTGCAGATTGGCAGGTCGGTAAACCCGATGGAGATGGCTTATCGGGAACAGTCAAGCGAATCCTTGATGGGATTGATGCGGTAGAAAATCGAATCAAGGAATTGCGCCGAATCAAGCGTCCGCTTGGTCGCCTTGTAGTTCTTTGGACGGGTGATTCAGTTGAAGGTTGTATCGGTCACTACGAACAACAGGTGTTTGGTGTTGAGTTAGACCGCCGTGACCAAGTAAAAGTTGCTCGCCGTTTGCTCCGCGACGCTCTTATCCAATGGTCAAAATTGTTTGATGATGTTTCAGTTGTTGCTGTTGCTGGTAATCATGGAGAAAACCGCTCTAATTCAGGCAAGTCCTACACAAGTCTCAATGACAACGACGATGTAGCAATAGTTGAACAGGTCTCCGAAATTTTGGCAGCAAATCCCGAAGCGTATGGTCATGTTCGTTTTGCAATTCCAAAAGACCGCTTGTCTATTACGGTTGAGGCAGCAGGATGGATTCTTGGAATCACTCACGGTCATGTTGCAAAAGTCTCAGGCGCAAGTCCTGAATTGAAAATGCGCCGTTGGTTAGAAGGACAGTCTTTCGGAAAACAACCAATTGGTGATGTTGATGTATTAGTGTCGGGTCATTGGCACCATCTTCGTGCAGCAGATTGGGGTGGTGTAATGTGGCTTCAAGCCCCCGCTCTCGACGGTGGCAGTGTTTGGTGGGAGCAAATGAAGGGCGACCGCGCAGAAACAGGAGTTTTGACATTTTGTATGTATCCTGAAAAACGAGTAGCAGATTTGGCAATCCTATGAATGAATTGAACGACCCACGCGACATAGCAGCCTACGCAGCAGATTTGGTGTCGCAAGATAGAAACGAGTCCTACGGTCACCCTCTCGACGACTTCAACCGAGCAGCAAAAATTTGGTCAGCAATTCTTGGTGTTGAGGTATCCGCAGAACAAGTAAGTCTTTGTATGGTCGGCGTAAAAATTGCTCGCGAAGTTCACGCAACTAAACTTGATAATGCGGTAGATGGAATTGGATATTGGTTGACGCTAAGAATGATAAAAGAAAAGCGGGCTGAACTAGCGCGTTTAGGAGAAGAACAAAGCAAAAAGTAATGTACAGTTCAGGTAATCGAGTCCTAAGAGACCCCGCCTACGGCAGAACCCTAGAGGTCATCGTGGTACGGGGTTTTGCTGTCTAAAAGGAGACACTATGACCCAGTATCGCGTGTTAGCGGGGATTGACTACCCGCCGTCAAAAAGAGCCGAGGTAGGGGATATTGTTACAGACCTGCCAACAGCACAAATCAAAAATCTTTTGGAAATTGGTGCAATCGAACTCGCAGACGGAAAGTCTAAGTCTGAGGTAAAGGTCGAAGAAACCGTTGTTGAAGAAACAACATCCACAGACAGTGAGGAAGAATAATGCCTACATTTCGCCACGGTAAAAACACAATAGTTTTGTTAGATGGTTACGATGCAAGTTCTTATTTCAATGAATCAACAACAAGTCGCTCGATTGAGACTAGCGAAACAACTTCATTCGGTTCAAGCGCAAAAACTTACATCGCTGGACTAAAAGATGGAACTTTGTCACTTTCAGGTATGTTTGACGGTTCAACAAATGCAATTGACTCAATTTTCAACAGTATCGCGGGTTCAGCAACAGATTCAATCGTGACTGTTGGTCTTGAAGGCAGCACAATTGGCACAATCGCCCATATGGTCGGAGTTCAAGAAACTTCTTACGAAGTTACTTCTCCAGTAGCAGATGTCGTTACAGTTTCAGCAGAATTTCAAGCAGACGGCGGACTTGATTCAGGTCGCGTTCTTGCTCCAGCCACGGTTGTAACAACAGCAACAACAACAAACAACACTAGCGTTGATAATGCAGCAGCGACTACTAACGGAGGCGTTGGTCATGTTCATGTGACTGCAAACGCTAACAATGGTACGACCACAATCAAGGTACAGCACTCGACCGATAACTCGACTTGGGTTGACTTGATTACATTCTCAACAATTGCAACAACCGTAACGGCTGCTCGTCGAGTAGAAGTTGCGGCTGGAACAACAGTAAATCGTTATTTGCGAGCGCAGATAACTACAGCAGGTACAGGTTCAATCACTACTAGCGTCGCGTTTGCGCGGAGGTAATAAAAATGCCAACATTTCGTCATGGTAAATCAGCAGTATTCAAAATCGGTTCATCAGGTGCGCCAGGAACAGCGACAGCAATTTCTGATTCCCTAACCGATGTAAGTTTTCCACGCTCAATTGAGACCGCGGAAACAAGTGCATTTGGCTCATCAGCAAAAACTTATGTTGTTGGTTTGACAGATGCAACAATCTCAATCTCAGGAACATTTGATGCAACTTATGATGCCCAGTTAGCAGGTTTGGCTGGCGTTGATGGAGTAGCGTTCGAGTATGGTCCCGCAGGTTCAACAAGCACATTTGTCAAGTACACAGGAACCTGCGTATTGACTTCATATGAAACATCAGCGTCAATCGGTGATGTAATCAAGTTCACAGCCGAGTTCCAGGTGACTGGTGCAATCACTCGCGGTACTTACTAATAGCAAGTAAAATTCAATAAACCCAACCGAGTCCTAGAGACCTACAAGAAGGAGTTACCGTGTCCATTAGAGACCTTATCCTCACCAGCCAAGACATCCCAAGTGAAATTGTGGATGTTCCCGAATGGGGAGTAAAAATCGAAGTCCGTGGTATGACAGGTGCATCTCGCACCCGAATCATGGATTTAGCAGTTGGAAATGAAGGTTCGGTGAATCTTCAATTCGTTTACCCCGAGATTGTTATCGCAACAGCGTATGACAGCGAAACTGGTGAGCAGATATTTGAACCTAATGACAAGGACACTCTCCTTGCTAAGTCAGCAATTGCAATTGACCGAATTGCATCGGTTGGTATGCGTCTATCAGGATTCACACAAGAATCAGCGGACGCAGCGGGAAAAGATTCCTCCGCAACGGCTACCGAAGATTCGTCTTTGAACTAGCAGAACGCTTAGGGAGGACTGTCAGCGAATTACTTTATGGCAGTCCTTCCCACAAGCCTATTTCTGCCGAAGAATTGAACGAATGGGAATCGCTAGAGCGGTTGCGGGTCTTTGAACAAGAACAAGCAATGAAGAAAAAATAGGAGGTGAAGCGTGGCAACTGTTGTTGATTTGTTAGCAAGGTTCCGCGCCGATACCTCGAATTTTAGTGCGGGAATCCAAAAAGCCCGTACAGATATGTTGGCTTTTGAAAAATCCGCTTATGGCGGTGCAGGTAATATCGGAAAAGGTTTTGACGGGCTAAACAGCAAAAGTGTTGCTTTAGGTGCAGCAATTGGTACTGCTATCGGTCAAGTTGCAACACAAGCATTGTTGAAGGCTGGACAGGCTGCAAAATCATTTATTGTTGATAGCGTCAAAGGAGCATCAGACCTAAACGAATCCACAACAAAAACAGAAGCAATCTTTGAAGGTGCAACCGACACCATCATGAAGTTTGCTAGTGGAGCGGCTACAGCAATGGGTCAGTCTAAGCAACAGGCTTTAGACGCTGCTGGCACTTTTGGTATTTACGGTCGTTCGGCTGGTTTGTCAGGTCAAGCACTCGCTGATTTTGCTATGCAGCAAACAGCACTAGCATCAGATTTGGCTTCTTTCTATAACAAGAGTCCCGAAGAAGCGATTGTTGCTCTCGGGGCTGCTTTCCGCGGTCAAACAGAACCAGCCCGTGCTTTCGGTGTTCTTATGGACGATATGTCTATGAGAGCAGCAGCACTCAAATTGGGAATCATTTCAAGCACAAAAGAAGCATTGACTCCTCAAAATAAAGTTTTGGCTGCTAACGCTTTGATTATGGAACAGACAAAGGTTGCTCAAGGCGACTTTGCTAAAACATCCGCTGGTCTTGCTAACCAACAGCGTATTTTGGCAGCACAGTTGACTAACACTAAAACACAATTTGGTCAGGCTCTTTTGCCTACAGTTTTGTCAGTCGTAGGTGCTTTCAACACCCAAGTACTGCCAGCGTTTACAGCAATGTCAGATAAATTCAAAACTCTTGTTTCAACAATTACAAGTCAGGTTGCTCCAGTTTTTGCTAATCTAAAAACAGTATTTTCAAATCTAATTACCGCAATAGGTCCAACAGTTTCAATGATTGGTGGATTGTTAGCAATTGCTTTTGTAACAGTTGTAAATGTAGCAAAACAATTCACATCGGTTTTGGCAAGCGTGACTGGTTTCTTGGCTAAAAACAAGGGAATTGTTATGGCTATTGCAGCGGGCTTCATCCTTCTTGGTGGTGCTATCGCTGGAGCGACGCTTGCTTTCAAAATCCAAATGGCATTGACAAAAGCGTATGCGGTTGTGCAAGTATTGATGAATCTCGGAAACCTCGCAAGTATCGCTTCAACAAATACGCTTGCAGCGTCAATGTTGGCTTTGAACGCAACACTCCGCGCTAATCCAATTGGTGCGATTGTGACAGTTATCGCGCTTTTGGTCGCTGGTCTCATTCTTGCGTGGAAAAAATCTCAAACATTCCGCGATGTAGTAGCAAAAGTTTTTGAAGTCGTTGCAAATGTTGTTTTCTTGGCTATCAAAGCAGTTCTTTCATATATGAAAATGATGGTCAATTTTTGGATGAGCGCAGCAGAACTTGTTCTCAAAGGCGCAGTCAAAATGTTTGGTTGGATTCCTGGAATCGGCGGAAAAGTAAAAGCGGCAGCAGCAGGTTTTGAAAAACTTCATGATGGGGTAAATGACACCTTTGATAAAGTTATCAAGGGCGCAGAAGGTATGAAAAATAAAGTAACCGCTGCCGTAAAAGGTGCAGCAAAAGCAGCGGGTAAATCAGGAGATGATGCTAAAACTAAGTCTAAAACCAAAACAAAAACAAAAAATAAAGTTACAGATGCGGTAGTTCCACCAAGTACAGAAGATTTGAAGGCTAAAGCAGATGAACTTCTCAAGACTCGCGGAGAAGGTGCAGCAAATATCGCAGGTATGCTCAAGTCAGTTCTTGGTCAACCAAATGATTTGCAAAAGGCTTTAGGTGGTGTTACTTCTACAGCGGACTCCATCATTTCATCTTATGAAAAAACAATGGATGCAGTTGGCTCTCGCTTGAAGGATATAAAAGGTCCTAAAAAAGATGCTTTGATGAAGTACTTGAACGATTCATACACTCAACTTTTGGCTTATGCTAAAAAGCGCGATGAAGTTGCTAAAAAACTTGAAGCAGCACAAAAGAAACTTGAAGATGCGGTTGCGAAACGAGATGACTTCGCTGCTAACACCAAAAAGTCATTGTCAGATTTTGCTACAGCAGCAGGAATCCTTTCTAAAGAAGATGCAGTAGCGGTTGTAAATATTGTAAAAACTGCAACTGGATATATGTTGACTCAGGCTAAAGGTGGCACAAGTGTAGTTGACGGAATTACAACTCAACTAAAAGCCCGACTTGAACAAATCACTACATTCTCAAAAAACATAAAGAAATTGTTGGCTAATGGTCTAAATAAAACTTATGTTGAACAACTATTGACCGCAGGTCCCGAAGCAGCGGGCGCAACAGCAGCAGCCCTTGTTGATGCAAGTAAAACACAAATTGGTGAAATCAATGGCTTGTACACAGATATAGCAAAAGTTTCCGATTCATTCGGAACACAAATGGGCGAATCTATGTACGGAGCAGCAGTAAAATCGGCTCAAGGTTTAGTTGATGGTTACCAAGCGCAATATGACGCAATTGTTGCAGCAATGGACCAAATTGCAGCAGGAATTACAGCGGTTCTTGAACCTCTTGGTAAAGAAGGTAAGGCATTGGGCGACGCAATGACTCAAGGCTTGCTCGACTCTATTGACGCAGCAATTCCAGGACTTGTAGCAAAAGCAAAAGAACTTGCGGATAAAGTAGCGGCAGCAATGAAGGTTGTTGTTCCAAGTGGAAATACAACTACAGATACATCTAAGAAACCAGTTGTAGTTCCTAAAACGGGAACAGGGACAACAAATACAACCACACTTGCAGGAATTATGTCCGCTAGTTATATGGCTCCATATTCCAAGCCAGCACCAGTTCCAGTTCCAGTTCCTAAGGCTAAAACTGACCGTGAAATGGATGCTTATTTGAGTTCTATTGGTTCAAAATATGCTCCTCAAATAACAAATGTTGCAAAGGGAGCAGTTGACATTACTATCAGCGGTGCAGATTCAGCAAAATTAGATGAAGAATTGTTAGGCGATGTAATGAATCGTAAACTACTTGAGGCTCTCAATGGAAGAAGGAATGGCTAATGGCGGTCACAACAGTTGTTCCCGATAGTTTAGCCTCAGGTACATCTTTTACAATCTTTGGTGGTGCGGGTTCAATAAATGCAGCACTTAGCGATGCTTCTGACAGCACTTATATTTCTAAGACATCCTCGGTTGTTGGTCAAGCGTCAGCATTGTTAGATTTTGGTACTACAACAATCACCTCTACTCAACAGGTCAAGCGCGTTCGTGTTCGCGCTCGCCTTTCAACTCCGACAGCAAATGGTCGAATCAATGTTTATCTTGGCTCAAGAATTAGTAATCAAAACTATTTTCATTCAGCGTTGACAGCCCGAGGTCTTTTGACCATTCAAACTCTCGTAGGTCCGTGGCAGACATCTGCTCCAAACGGTTCATCTTGGACTCAAGCAGCAATCAATGGTTTGCGCGTAAAGGTAACCGAGTATGGTGATTCATCGGATATTGGTCTTGTTTACGAACTTTTTGTAGATGTTGATATTGTCAACCAGCCTTCTGTAACCGTTTCTTCCCCAACGGGTTCAATTAGTGCTACAACTTCGCCCGATGTTATTTGGTCATATACCGATTCAGACCTTGAAACTCAGTCTTACTATCAAATCAAGGTATTTACGGCAGCGCAATATGGTGCAGCAGGATTTTCAGCGTCAACCGCAACAGCAACATATGATTCAGGTCAAATTGCTTCATCCGATTCAACAGCGGTAGTTGGAACCTTGTTGTTGTCAGGTGTTTACCGCGCATATGTTCGTGTAGCAAAAACAGTAAACGGCTCTCCATTTTTTAGCGCATATGCTTATTCCGATTTTACAATTTCTCCAGCCTCAGTTCCAACAGTCCCGACTTTGGCAGCATCTTGGTCGTCAAGTTTGAGCAAAGCCTCTTTTACAATCACAGGTGCTATACCAACAGGTTTTGCAAGTCAATACTTCCAAGTTCAAAGAAGTGATGACGCAGGTGTTACTTATTCAAATATTAGAAACGCTTCTGCAATCACTCCCAATGCCAGTTATGTTGGTACAGCGGAAGATTACGAAGCACCTAGAGGGTCAACGGTTTTGTATCGCGCTCGCGCAGTTGGTGTGACATCAGGTTCAGTTGAAATCCCTTCTGCTTATGGAACCGTGCAACAAGTATTGATTACAAACGATTCAACATGGTGGTTCAAGGCTATTGCCAACAGTGCGTATAACATCGGAAGCGTCCGTGTTTTGAAACAAATTGATGTAACAATTGAAGAACCGAATACTGTATTTCGTCCGCTTGGAGCAACTCGTCCAATTGTTGTTGCAGGTCCATTACAAGGCGAAGATGGCAGTTACAGTATTTTGACCGTAACAGCAGCGGAATACACCGCATTGTCTCCAATCTTGAATTATCAAGGTACTTTGTTGGTTCAAGACCCGTTCGGTAATCAAAAGTACATCCGAATCACTTCACGCCAGTATTCAGCGGAAACAATCAATGGTGTAATTCAAAGAACATTCTCTGTTGGATATGTACAAGTAAGTAGCACATAATGTACCCAGCAAGCGCAGCCCTAAAAGCAGCAATTCTTACCGACCATATTGTTATTGCAAAAGCAGAAATTTGGTCATCTGACCAAAAGTTGACCACTTTGAACATTGATTCAGGCTCAGTATCAATCAATGCCAAAAACTCAACCCGTAGAAATTGCAGCGTAAAACTTGTAACAGATAGAACAACCGCCAATCTTGTGCCAAAAAGCGACTTTGATTACCTATCCCCGTATGGAAATGAATTGCGCTTGTTTAGAGGAGTTCAATTCAAAGATGGAACAACCGAATATGTTCCTTTGGGCGTTTTTGTTATGACCACAGTTGATATATCGGACACCAATGAAGGCGTTAGTATTTCAATTCAAGGTGAAGATAGGTCAATTATTGTTTCCCGCGCTAAATGGTTAGAACCGTATCAAATGGCAAGTACCACTCTTGAAGCAGCAATTTTAGCAATGTTGAAAACTCGTTATGCGGATGTTCAAACAAGTTTTCCGACTACCAATATAACTATTGGTCAAATTGTTTTAGGAAATGACCAAGATAACGACCCGTGGAAAGACGCGGTTCAATTATGCGAATTAGTTGGATATGATTTGTATTTCAACGCAGACGGTGTTGTTGTTATGAACCAATTTCCAACTCTTGATGGTTCTGTTGTAGTCAAAAAATTCTCAGAAACAGATGGAACAACAATTACAAGTTTGAATAGAACAATTTCAACAAAAGAAACCTACAATGGAATTATTTATATTGTTGAAGGTACTCAGGTAGCAAGTCCAATTCGCGTCACCATTTGGGACGAAGATAGCACTAGCCCAACCTACCGATTTGGTGCATTTGGACAAGTTCCAAAAGTTGTAAAAACAAACTTAGTTAGTACTGTCAATCAGGCAACAACAGCAGCAAAACTTTTGCTAAATACTTATATTGGTGCGCAAGAAACGATTAGATTTGATGGAATTGTTGACCCAACTCTCGAAGCACAAGATGTTGTTTATGTAAAATCAATTGGTTCATATGTTGACCGATTAGTTATTATTGATTCAATTACAATCCCTTTATCCCCAAATGAAGTTATGACAGCAGATGCTCGAATCGTTCGTGTAATCTCTGCTGGTGAGACGATTGTTGTAGGTGTGTAATGGACTTGAATGACATTATTTTCAAATTTACCGACCAAAAACAAGGTTTGCAGTTGCGTCAAGGTGTTGTAACAGCGACGGCAGCGGGTAGTTGTTCTGTAGCAATATCGGGTTCGACTACTTCAATTACATTGGTAAAATATCTTGCTAGTTACACTCCAACAAACAACGATAAAGTTTTCATGCTAATTGACGGAAAAGATGTTCTTATATTGGGCAAGTTGGGTTAGGTTTTTGCCCTTTAGCATTTAGACTTTAGACATGACTTTTGCCGAATATACTCAAATTATCGGCGCAACCACAGGTGCATTTTTAGGTGTGGTGGCGGTCATGAGCCGTCTTATATGGAGACCCATGAAAAATAACATCAAACGAGACATTGAAACGATGCTCGATGAGCGTCTAGGACCAATAGAAAAAGCCACGGCGCAGTTGCTAACCAATGGTGGGTCACATTTGGCTGATAAAGTAATACGACTGGAAGAACGCCAGTCAGGAATTGCCACAAGGCTTGATGATATTTTTGATATGGTCAAGGCAATGGCTATAAAGGAGTAATCATGGATGCAAAAAATTTACAAATGCTCAAGTCGTATGGTCGCCATCTTCTCGGAGCAATCATTACAGCAGTTGTTGTTGTAGGTAACGGAAAGTCTCCAATTTCATTTACAGCAGACCAATGGGTCGAAATTCTAAACGCAGCGTGGGTGGCAGGTATCCCAGTTGCATTGCGTTATTTCAATAAGAAAGACCCTGCATTTGGAAAAATCGCAAAAGATGTTGCAGAAGTCACAAAATTAGAGTTAGAAAAGCAAGTTCGTAAAACAGTAAAGAAGAAAGCAGCACCAGCAAAGAAAAAGCCTTAGTCCAATCCGTCACAAAGCAAAAGCCTCCTTGACCGAAATCTTGGAGGCTTTTGTGTTCTCAAACCAGGGAGGCTATTTGAACAAGGCAATTGAAGCGCAACGCCGTCAAAAAGTCAATATTGACCGAATGGCGTTTCTGTTATATGTTTTGTCACCCCTCATCCGAGGGGCTTATACAGGGAGATAAAATGGCTTTTGACCTTTCACAATACGAATTAGTTGAAGATAGAATTCGCGCCTTTTGGGAAAAGTACCCAAATGGTCGCTTGATTACAGATGTAAAATTCCACACTCGCGATAATGGTGCAATTGTTTGGACTTGTTACTCAATGTTGTTTATTGACAAAGAAGATGCGCGTCCAACTACGACGGGTTTTGCTATGGAAGTTGAAGGTTCAACTAATGTCAATAAATACAGCGCAGCGGAAAATTGTGAGACTTCTAGCCTCGGTCGCTGTTTAGCCAATTTCTTGTTTGCAGCAAAAGGCAAGAGAGCCTCAGAATCCGAAATGAAAAAGGTCAAGCGAATGACCGATGAAGAAAAAGCACCAAAAGTTCCAGTTGTGTATCAGGACGCAAAACCATTCTTTGACGCTCTTGAAGTAAGCGACACGATTGAAAGTCTCGAAGTCGTTCGCAACAAAATCACCGAGAATCGTGCAAAACTCGCGCCCGCAGATTTAGACGCACTGCGCAATGTTTATGACGCGAGAAAGGTTGCTATTGAAGCCACGCTATGAGTATCCGACTTATGACGCAAGTATGGGAGTTAGACCTTCCTCTTGCGGATAAGATGGTGCTTCTTGTTATTGCCGACCATGCTTCTGATGACGGCACTAATAGTTATCCATCTGTAGGGACTATTGCTAGAAAGTCCTCCATGTCCTCAAGAAATGTTCAACGGTGTTTGTCGCGCCTTGAAGGTCAAGGCTTGATTTCTGTTGCTAGGCAACAAGGTGGTCCCGCTTACTATGACCCGAGCAGGAGACCTAATGCCTACACAATAAACGGGGCGACATTCAGTCACCTCACTATTGAACGGGGTGACCCACAGTCATCCCGCGGGGCGACAATAGAGACAGCACCCCCTGACGGTATGTCACCCAAACCATCAATAGAACCATTAGTAGAACCATCCATTATTAGTGTCCCCAACAAGTATTCAGAAATTTGGGGAACAGCGGAAGATTTGGCGAATTACCTTGCGGACAAAATCGAAGGCAATGGTTCAAAGCGTCCATCCGTAACACATGATTGGATTCTTACTATGGCGCGGTTGGTGGATATTGACCAGCGGACTCCCGAACAGGTTCGCAGTGCAGTTGATTGGTGTCAAGCGGACGACTTTTGGGCGGGGAATATCCTCAGTCCGATGGCACTCCGAAAACAGTACGAAAGGTTGCGATTACAAGCGACCCGAAAGAAAAAAGGCAAAACAGGCGTATCCGCCGTCATGGACTATTTATCGGAGGTGCAGGAATGAATCAAAAAGAAGCAGCGTCACTCGTCGGAGCATTAGCAGCGGGTTATCCACAATGGCAGGTCACAAAAGAAACCGTCGCAGTTTGGGCGGATTTGATGTCCGACCTCGACTATACGGAAACTCGAACAGTTGTTCGAGAATGGTTGTTGACGGAAGATAGACCGCCAAGTCCCGCAGCCATCCGTCGCGCCATCGCAGGGAGTAGGGGTATAACAGCCCCCAGTAGGGCTACGGCGTGGGCGGAGGTGCAGTTGGGTATTTCGACCTCAGAATCCAACCGCAGACCCGCATTTAGCCATCCAGCCATTTCTAAAGCAGTTGAAACAATCGGATGGTGGGAAATTCGGACAAGCACAAATCTCGATACCTTGCGCTCGCAATTTTGGAAGGTGTATGACGAGTACGCCCAAGAAGCCGACAAGCAAGCATTGACTTCTCAACAATTGTCATTGGGCGGAAGGGAGCGTCAAGCAATTGTCGGAATTCAGACCAGTCCCGAAACCTCCCAAGCGTGAAAAAAAAATTCAAAAGCGAATTCGCCCAAAGTCAAAAAAATTAGTCAAGAAAGACGAGGTTTGGGCAGATGTTAGACAAATCGTCCTTGTTCGCGATGGATTCAAATGCGTCGCTCAGGTTAGTCAGTATTGTACAAAGAACGGAGAACACATCCATCATCTTCTCAGAAGGTCAGCGGGTGGAAGCCATGACCCTGACAATCTCATATCGTTATGTGCAGCGTGTCACGGATGGGTTCACGAACACCCTGCCGAGTCGCGAGCGCGAGGATGGCTTGTTTCCCGCTACGGTGTAGAGCGTGGAGACATGGACGGTGGAGTATCGGGAACGAGCATGGACGACTAACGCCGAACGCAGTGGCAACAAATGGGAGCGAGCAAAACTTACAAAAAAATGGCGCACAGATTTTGCAACGCTAGGTAAGTTTCACAAAGCCCCTAAATTTCAATGGGTTGACATAGTTGTAGATTTGACACTCAAAGGTCCATTGCAAGACACGGGTTCTTGCTTCCCCTCGGTAAAAGCAGCAGTTGATGGATTAGTTGATATTGGGATGTTGATTGATGACTCCCCGCAGTTTGTTCATTCGCTTTGCTTCACCGCTCCGACGCGCTCAAAAGAAAACATGATTCGATTGACCTTTACAGGTCCACTGCGGTAAGTTTGGAAACCTAACCCCAGTTGAATAAAAGGAGATGACATGGCGCGGGCGCACAGGAAAAAGTTACCCCTAACGCCCGAACAGGTAGTTGAAAACGAAGGTTTGCTAAATGCTATTTCGGACGCAACAGAAGCAATTAGGTCAAGTCAAGAAACAATTCTCAACGCTTCAAATTTTAGAAGTCAACAAGTTTTAGAAGCAAGAAAAAACGGGATTTCATATCGCGCCATCGCTCAGGCAATGGGTACAAGTGAGCAGACCGTGTACAAAATTATCCAACCCCACTTAGTCAAAAAGGAGCAAGTAAATGATTTGTAAATCTTGCATGGAAGGTGGCAAGGCTAACCGCGATGGAGATATTGAAAAAGCAATGAATTTTCATAGCGAGTGCGAATTCAAAGATTGTTGTTGTCAACACAAGACCAACACGGTTCACACAGAATCAGGAATCCACTTTTCATCGTGAAATCAATCATTGCAGGAGCGCAAACAGTTGCGGTAGCGGAGTTACGCGAATTTCCGAATAACCCCCGCCGAGGTGATGTTGAATTGATTATGGAGTCTTTGTCTTACCACGGTCAATATCGCCCAATTGTTGCTAATCGCCGAACCAAAGAAGTATTGGCGGGATGGCACACGCTCATGGCTGCAAGAAAACTCGGATGGCAAAACATCCAAGTCACATGGATTGATGTTGACCCAATAACCGCCAAGCGCATAGTTCTAGCGGATAACCGCATGAGCGACCTTGCTAGTTATGACGACACAGCATTGTTAGACCTTTTGATGTTGTTGAGTGACTTAGAAGGCACGGGTTTCAATAAAGATGATTTGTTGAAACTTGAAGCAATAGTTACAGGTGAAATTGAAGATGAGTTACTAAACCCAAAAGAACCAGTTGAACAAACCAAAGATGAAGATTTCAAAATCAAGGTAAAAATTGGAAAGTTCAAATGGGAAGTTGAGTATGACCCATTCTTTATGTGGAAAACAGATTTGTTGGCTCAACACATGGATTCAAAAGAACGCGTTGGTTATGAATTACGCGAGATGTTAGGTTTCCCGCCTCCTGAACCAAAACCAGCAAGAGTCAAAGGTTCAGAAATTGGTGCAGACGCAGTTATCAATGTTGAACAAGTTCCAGTTATCGCACTCAAACCTTTAGCGGGAAATGCGCGAACAGGTGACATCGGCGCAATCACCCAAAGTCTCATGACATTCGGACAATACCGACCAGTTGTTGCTCGCCGTGATGGAACAATTCTTGTTGGTAATCACACAGTAGAAGCAGCCCGCGCCCTCAAATGGGAAAAGGTTTCCGTTGTATGGCTAGATGTTGATGACGAAGAAGCAATCCGAATCGCCATAGTTGATAATCGAACAACAGATATGGCAGGATATAACGCAGAAAATCTAAAATTGTTGTTGTCCGAAGTGAATGATTATTCAGGTACAGGATTTAGTCAAGAAGATGTAAGTGAAATTTACGCTGGTGGTTCAACAAAGCCAGGACATAGAACAGGAACACAAATCTCCATTGAAATTGGAGAATTTAGATTTCGAGTAACTAAATCCGTTTGGGATGAATGGCGGAAACAGTTGCCCGAAAATTATGTAGAAGTAGAGTTGATAAAGCGACTCGAACTTCCACTCGGCGCGTGTTGGAAAGGACTGGACAAGGTGAGTACAAATGGCTGATATAGACCCAATGAAAGTGGAGGTTGTAACTTTAGACAAGTTGCACCTAGACCCACAAAATGCTCGAAAAGGTAATGTTCAGGCAATCGCGGAATCATTGCGAGAGTTTGGTCAACACCGAGCAATTATCGCTCAAAAAAACACAGGCAGAATCATTTCGGGCAATCACACATTCTTGGCAGCCCAGTCTTTAGGTTGGAATTCTGTGAATGTGTTTTGGGTTGACGACGACGATGAAAAAGCCTTGCGTCGCGGTCTTGCCGATAATGCAGTAGGCGACCAAGCAAAATGGGACGATGACGCGCTTCGCAAGTTGCTCAACGAAACAGGCACAGATGTTCCTGGACTCGACGCTGCTCAGGTTGCAAAACTTTACAAAGACATTGAAGAAACAATTCCGAAGGAAGCAATTTATCCACTTTTGGCAAAGCCAGGAGAATATTACGATTATGTAATGTTCTTCACGGAGTCAGAATTGGATTCATTATTTATTCGCTCATTGTTTGATGGTAAATGGGTTTGTTGGAAGGCTGAAAAGCGTCCAGCGTCTTGGTCTCATATGCTCCCAGTATCCGAACTCCGTAAAGTGTTTGAAGCACACGGAATAGTCCCTGAAATGAAACAACTAGATGAAGCGTAAAAAAGATGAAATTGCCATTGTCGTTCCGTCAATGGGCAGACCTGATTTGCTCAGTACTCATAAGGTTTTCTTGCCCGAGCGTCTTGATATTTGCGTACCTGACTCGGAAATAGAAAAATATAAAAAGGCTCATCCCGACCTCAAAATTGTTGGACACCCTGACAGCGTTCATGGAATTTCCGCCAAGCGTCAATGGATTTACGAAACCTACGGCGATGTAGTCATGATTGATGACGACATCGGCAAAGTTGCTTGTCTTGAATATGCAGTAGGAGAAAAGGCTAGAAACCTTGACCCAACAGCAGCAACAGGTTTGTGCGACCGCCTAGCAGAAGAAACCCGCCAATTTGGTGCGTATTTGTTCGGAGTATCAGCAAGCGCAGTTCCTCATTACTATGTATCAGGTTTGCCATATCGCACTTGGGGATGGGTAAACGGAGGCTTCACAGGACTTCTCAAGGGTTCAAAGTTGGCTTACAATCCCGAAATCGCCTCATCCGAGGACTATTGGATTTCAGCCATGAACGCTTACCATCATCGCAAGTGTTTGATTGATACCCGATACGCCTTAGTAGATGTTTCAGGCAGTGGGACAATGAAAACTAAAGGGGGGATGGCTTATACTCGCAGTCTTGAACGAGAAAGTCGAGACATAGAAATTCTTCAAAGATTCTTTGGAGATGCAATCAAGCGTCGCGGTCGTATGGGCGTAGCGCACCAATTACACGAACACCAAAAGATGTTGGAGATACCGTGGGCGAAGATGAACTAAGTTTCAAAAATTTTTACGCTGAGATGATGGAAAAAGCAAAAGAATGGCATGAAGTCAATGGATGGGGTTCGCGTCGCTCTCAATACCGCCGTTATACAAACGCGCAAGAAATGTTGAGCGTTAGAAACGGAGATTGCGTAATTGATATTGGAAGCGGGTCAGGGGAACTATCCCAATTCTTTTGGGAAAAAGGAATTGATGTTTGCTACCACGGAGTAGATGTAATGGAAGATATGGTCGCTATTGCTAAAGATAGGCACGGCGACAAATTCCAAGTGTGGGATATTTTTGAAAAGCCAATTGATTTCCGAACCGATTGGGCTATTGGTATCGGAACAGTTGGTGCGCTCGCAACAAAAGACATTGACAAAAGATGGGAACAGTTAGCAATATTTCTTCAAAATATGTCCGCTACAACTGACAAGGGTTTTGTATTCACAATGTTGACTGATAGAAATGAACACAATGAAGTTGACGACCATCATTGGTTCGTTGACCCAAGTGTGGCTATTGCTAATGTTCTCGACATGATTCCACCGTATATGGGCATACAAATCCGAATGGATTACCACCCACACGAAATGATGTTTGCGGTAAAGCGTGAAACTTTTTAGCGACACGCCTTTACATCAAATGTTTGGACAGTTATAGTCGCACCATAAATACAAACAAAGGGAGGCAGTAAAATTTCATTCAATTCAATTCCAACCGTCCGCGGATATTCAGCAGGAGAAGTTACATCCGCGCTTCAAAAAGCAATTCGACGCTCCGACGACGAGCAAGCCGTATTTTGGGCGGTCGAAATGGACAGGTCAGGTTATGGTCAATATATGTGGCGACGACTTCTTATCATGGTTTCAGAAGATATCGGACTCGCCAATCCCGAACTTCCCCAACAGATTTGGAGTCTTTATTCGACTTACAAAGAATTGCTTGCGTGGAAAAATCGCAATCACCCCGAACGCCTTCAAATTGTTCATGCTGTGCTTTTGATGGCTCGTTCGCCTAAATCTCGTATGGTTGACCATTGCACTCATGTTGCTTATACGACAAACGACACAATCCCGATTCCCGACGAAGCCTTATGTATGCACACTGGTCGCGGTCGTATGCAAGGTCGCGGACTCGACCATTGGTACAGCGACGCAGCAACGCTCGTCAACGGTCTCGATTTAGATGACAAGTGGGAAGCAAAATCCCGCGAACTCGCCTACCATCCACCAAGCGCAAAACCAGCAGAACGGTCATCCAAGAAAAATGAATTCTCCGACCCTGAGGAAGAAGAAGAAACAGTCCTTCCCTTCTAAGCGTTGCCAGTAGAAATCAAATTGCGGGTTGCTTCCCATCCTTGATAAAAGATGGAGTCAAGGACGCTTAGGTTCGGAGTCCAGTTGTATTTGTGTTGTTTGTATGGCGCACAAGTCCAGTTTTGGGTAACTAACTCAATTCCAGCGTCAGTCCATTCTTGTAAGTCCATGTAGTTTAGAGACGGCGCACCTGTCACCATGCGGGTCGCGCCTATCTCTTTGCATAGGTCAAGAATCCAACCCCCCTTATCCCTTTGTTTAGGTTGGAACTCGGTGTCCCGATATATGTGAGACCAAAGCGCAAGATTCTTGTGCGCCCATCTAAAAGAAGTCTCGCTTAGGTCGCCTAAAGATGTATCCTTCTCCATAATGCGAGTAACCGATTCAATGGTTTCTTCAAAAAACGGAGCGGATTTGTAACGAAATGTTATCTGAGACAAAAGTTTGCTCCTCCAATCACCTTTGCCTAGAGGCGTATCGCAAAGCGGTTGTAACTCCTTCCCTACTGATAGGGCTAACCAGTCAGGCTCTTGATTTCCACCAAGACGGATGTGCTTCATGCCCGTTACTTTCTTTGCTCCGTTTGTATCGGGCGAGGTTGCAGTAAATTGCGCCGTAGTTAGAAGAATCACCGCGTCAGATTGAGCAGCCCGCGCATAAATGTTGAGGGTTGAAAACGGTGATGGTTGGAATATCGTTACAGTTAGACCAGCCATCGTCGAACCTCATAAGCCTCTGCTAAGGGAACGCCCGCTTGCGCACCTCTCAATACAGCCAAAGCCCTAAGTGCTTCAACAGAACGCTCAGATGGATGTGGTCGGTCTTGGGATATATGGGAACGCATTGCTTGGCACTTTCGTTCAATGTCAACTTCATCTAAAGAAACATACAAAATCGGATGGTGTTGTTCAGTCTCTAGCGTCCAGTAGTCAGAAGGTTCTTCATAGACAGCGACAATAGGCGGACGGAAATTGAATGTGCCTCCATTTGGTCGCAAAGCAGCGAGCGCAGCAGCGGAAATCGCACGATGGTCTTGATGAAACCCTCCAGGCTCAGGCATGATTACCATGTCAGGGGTAAACAGTTGAATGTGCTTCTCAATGTCAGTAATGATTTCTTTCATAGGGATAGTGTCTAAATCCCCATCGGTGTCGTTGTAAAGATATTCATAATCAATTCGACCGTCCCAGTCATCTAAGACAGCAAGACCTTGAATCGCTTCTAGTTTGCGCATATCGTTTGGCATTGAACCGTAAATAACTAAAGCGTCAGACTTCTCTCTAGCAAGACGAGAGAGTAATCCACCCGCACCAAGAATTTCGTCGTCAGGGTGTGGAGCAAGAATCATTATCCGCTTAGGCAAAAAAGAATTATTGAAAATCATCGTTTAGCAACCCCCAGTTAGGAAATAAGGGGTACAGTATCAGCACTATGGGAAGAAAAACTAGACTTACAGCAGAGATTCAACAACAAATTGTTTCCTCGATTAGTTCAGGCAATTGGCAAGAGGTTGCTTGTGAATATGCAGGGATTCATGTGGCAACTTACTACCGATGGTTAGAACGCGGTCAAGTTGAGATTAGTCGCCTTGAAGGGGACGAAGAAGCAGAACCGAATGACGAGGAAACTCCATATCGCGAGTTTTGCGAGGCAGTACGGAAAGCGCAAGCGGTATCTGAGGTTCAAGCAGTAGGCTTGATTCGTAAAGCAGCGATTGACGGGTCATGGCAAGCAGCGGGATGGTACTTGGAACGCTCTCACCCAAAGCGATGGTCAAAAGTTGATAAACTCGAACACACAGGTCGCGAAGGCGCACCAATTCAGTTGAGTGTTTCAGTCGGAGATTTAGAAAAAGAAATCGAAGCGTTATTGGAAGGAAGCCGTGGAACTACTAGAGATGATGATGAAGGCAACGCCTGATGAGCGTCGCTATGTCTTATCTAAGTTAGACCCCGAAAAGCGCATTGCGCTGAAACAAATCCTTGACAATCACAAAAGTAACCCGTGGGCGCAATATGAAAAAGACCCAGTTGCGTTTATCGAAAAAGGATTAGGCGAAACACTTTGGTCTAAACAGCGAGAGATTCTTGTATCGCTTAGGGACAACAAAAGAACAGCAGTCCCCGCTTGTCACGCTCCAGGAAAATCATTTATTGCAGCAAGAGCGGTTGCGTGGTGGGTTTCATCTCACCCCGCGGGAACGGCTCAAGTAGTTACAACAGCGACAACCTTTAGACAGGTTCGTAACATCCTTTGGAATGAAGTACGCAAGGTTGCAACAAAACATAATTTGCCAGGAGAAGTTATGTCCGTCGAATGGCAATTAGCGGGCGGAATTGTTGCTTACGGACTTTCATCAGGTGCTAATAACGAGGCTTCAATTCAAGGTATCCATGCTCCCCATCTTTTAGTTGTTGTTGATGAAGCGGGTGGTATTCCCACAAGTACAGGTCAGGCACTAGAAGCCTTGATGACAGGTGACCACACTCGACTATTGGCTATTGGTAACCCAAGTACAGATTCAGACTCAACTTGGTTCGAGCGCATTTGTCATTCAGATTTATACAATGTCATAAAGATTTCAGCCTATGACACTCCAGCATTTACGGGCGAAGAAACAGGTTGGTGTCACTCATGCCCGCCAATGGCTTCACCCCATAAAGTAGAGACACACTTAGTAGATAAAAGTTGGGTAGAAGATGTTCTCAAAGAATACGGAGCGGAGTCGCCGTTCGCAGAAGCAAGAATCAATGCCCGATTCCCTAAGACTTTTGCCAATCGCGTTATACCTCTCTCATGGGCGGAAGAAGCGGTCAACAATGAAAGTCCTGCGGAAAGTCCTTATGTTAGGTTGGGCGTTGATATCGCTTCCGATGGTGGCGATGAAATGGTGGTGGCAAGGGCGGATGGATTCCGAGTATCAATTGTTCATAAGTCAAGTGGAGCAGAAAACCAAAACGCCGTAGATGTAGCGCGAGTAATTCTCCAAGAAATCAAAAAAGCCGAACATATCCACGCCACTAGAAAGTTGACCGCACCAGTTGTCGTAAAGATTGACGCAATTGGTGTTGGTTGGGGCGTTACTTCATTGCTACAGACTTGGTTTCAAGAAGGTAAGCACAAATCAACAATCGTCCCAGTCAAGGTTGGCGAACGAGCAGTTGACGCAGGTAAGTTTGTAAATCAACGCGCAGAAATGTGGTGGAACGGTCGCGAGTTACTCGAATCAATAACAGATTCGCTTGGAAATGTCTCTCAACAGTTGCGCTTAGATGTAGATACTAAAACCATCGCTCAATTGGGTTCACCTGCTTACAAGTCCGATACAAGCGGACGAATAGCAATCGAAAAGAAAACGGAAATGAAAGGTCGCGGTGTAAGTTCCCCTGACCGCGCAGAAGCAGTTTTATTGGCTATCTATGAACCAAAGCGTCAAATGCACATGGAAATTCCTGTATCATTTGTGCAAGCGAACGAATGGAGTATGTAATGGCAAAAAAAGGTTCAGCGGCTCTATTAGTAGAAATAGCGACCGCAGAAATTGGTTATATCGAGGAAGCAGTTCCCGAAAACAAGACTAAGTACCAAAAGGCTAATCAAGCATGGTGCGGAGCGTTCGTAAATTGGTGCGGGAAAAAAGCAGGGGTCAAAATTCCCAACACTGTTTACACACCAGCAGGGGCAGATGCTTTCAAAAAGGCTAAATCTTGGCTTGAGGGTGAGGGTTGCGAGCCAACAACGGGAGACATCGTGTATTTCGATTTTCCATCAGACGGCGTTGACCGAATCTCCCATGTAGGTATTGTTGTAAAGAACAACGGAGATGGCACGGTTACTACCATCGAAGGCAATACTGCTCCCGACAAAAAGGGAGACCAGCGCAACGGTGGCGAAGTATGTCTCAAGGTTCGCGCTTACAAGAAAAAGAACGGCTCAAAATGGCGCAAGTCTCAAGCGGTTTCAATCGTAGGTTTTGGTCGTCCAAAATTCACAGCAGTTTAGTCTTGACAATGTAACAAGAACGATTAGAGTACGGATTACAACTAAGGCGTAGGGCTACATCTAAGTTGGTTATTTGTAAAAGACTCTCACTGACGGGGAAGCGGTGGGGGTCTTTTGCATTTCTGAAAACATAGTGTCAAATCGTGCAAAACAATTGTTATGACGGCGTGTTTGCCGTTCACCCTCTCTTGTAAATGTTTGCTAAGGGCAATTCTCAAACCCCCGTTTGGTAGAATAGTGCTATGCGGAAAACATCCGATAGTCAAATAGTCAGGGAGGCTATATGAACCGACAGGTAATTTGCGATATATGTAATAAAGAATGGTATCCAAAATCAGGGGGAATGGTTTACGAAAGTTTGAACCGACACATCAAAATAGAACACAGGGAGGAAACAAATTGAGCGCAGACAACCAGCGGAGTAAGGTATATGCCGCAGAAGGCGTAGTTCGAAATTGTAGGTCAAAGTTAGGGCGAAAAATGCTCATTCCACAAAAGACCGAGGAAATAGTCAAATCAGACGGCAGTATCGCAACGATTGCTCGAGTTCCAGCCAGCACAGCACAATGTAAGGCGTATATGGAAAAGATAGTCACTTATGAATGGTTCACTTCGAGGTGGCACATTTCTACCCCCAGTTATATCGAGGGTAATGCGCCAAATGTTGGAGATGGGCGAGCGCGACGCAAGGCTTGTTGGGATGCGAGCGTCTATGAAATCAAACTTCCCCATTGGGCGAGAACCGAAGCCGTGATACTTCACGAGATGGCTCATTGGATAGTAGATAAAGCCACAGTGCCAAGAGAAGATGGGCGGGGCTTTTGGATTAGGCAGTATGACCCCGACCATGCAGCACATGGTAAGGAGTTCGCAGCGGTGCTTCTCGAATTAGTCCGATTGCAACTCGGAGCAGAGGCAACGAAGGCACTCAAAGCCTCCTACAAGGCGAACCGCGTCAGGAGGGATAAACAACCTCAGCCAATCCACCGAAAGGCGGTAATGGTCGCCTAGTCCTAAATGTGGGAGGATTCGGCTATGACCACAATAGTTGCAGTCCAGTTAGATAACAAGGTGGTATTCGGCGCAGATAGTCAAGTAACAGCACCTAATGGACGACGATTCAGTCACCCGCAGATGGTCAAAATTAGCAAGGTCGGTCAATACTTAGTTGCAGGTTCAGGTGAATGTGCGCCTTGCGATATTGCACAGCATCTTTGGATTCCACCTAAGCCACTAACCGCAGATTGGGATGACCTTTATCATTTTATGATTTCAAAAGTAGTTCCATCGTTGAAGGCTTGTTTCAAAGATAATGAATACAAGTGGAATGAATCAGATGATGACGAAAGCAAGTTTTCATTTCTCATTGCTATTGGGGGAGAAGTTTTTGAATTAGCGGATGATATGTCTATTACTCTTGACGAGCGTGGTTACTATGGAGTAGGAAGTGGTTCAAGTTATGCCATCGGTGCTTTGTATGCAGGAGCAACAATCGGAGAAGCACTAAAGATAGCCTCATCCAATGATGTTTATACAAGTGAGCCGTTCATGTTTCAAGAACAGGTGAAAAGAAAAAAACGCGTGGTCTAAATCACATAAACAAATTGTCTAACTAATTGACTTCAAGTATGCAGGTGGCATGATTTGTCTTGTCGGAATCGCCGATTCCACAGGGAGGCAAAAATGCAAAACGAATTACAGGTACGAATCAATAGTTACGCAGACGCGCTAACTCAACAGTTCCACGCTAACAACGGCGAATGGGCGCAAAGACGCAAGTTCATCGCACAAACCCCAAAGGGTTCACAGAAGTACATCCGAATCGTCGAGGATGATGGTAATGGTCGCGGAGCGTCAGTACATTGCTTCATCAACTTAGAAACAGGTGGAGTTCACAAGTCAGCCAGTTGGCAATCACCAGCCCGAGGTCGTGACGGCAAAGTTTATCCAGCAAAGTTCAATTTGCTAGATGATGAATCATTCGCAGCGTTGCTTTACAACCTTGAAAGTTGTGGCGGGTATCTATACGCAGATTACAAAATAAGAAAACCGTTAGTTGATAACGGAGTCACATTGTTAGATTCCGCAAAGTACATGGCTTCATTCGTTCCCGAGATGGGGGAGTCAATCTAATGAAAACAAAAATCACAGTAGGTTGGGTCGCGTTTGCCCACCAAGCAGAATCGCTCAAAGCAGCAGGTCGAATCCCCGATGCAAAGTTGACATTTGAAACCGAGATTCCACCAGCAATGTTTGATACAGAAATTCTCGAATTGTTATTCGAGCAGACAAACCTTTATGCGGGCGATGTTTGGGAAAAACATTTCAAGGACAAGATGCCCGAGAATCGCAGTCACACCGCGCTATCAGTAGGAGATTGCGTGACTATCGAAAGAAACGAAGATAAAAGCATTTACATTTGCTTGGATATGGGTTGGGAGTTGCTCGCGTTTAGTAATGCGTGGGTGGACGAAGTTACTCGACTCAAGGCGGTCAAATAATGGCAAAGAAGCATTGGTATTTAGTGACAATGATTGCTGAAAAAACAGTTCGCGTTTATGCAGAAGATGAACAAGATGCAAAAGATAAAGCAGATGCAAAACATCAACCATTGTGGAACGCAGAAACAGCGGATATAGAAGGAAGATGGGGAAAAAGAAATGGCTAAACCTCTAGTTAGTTCCGTCAAAGAATGGTTCGTGGAGTTCGATTCAGACTTGGTAAAGGTCGAATGGGACGGAAACGACTATTGGCGGGTAAAACCCTCAGGAAAGCGAGCGCAATACTTCTACGGAGAATCCGCATGGATGGATGCAAGGCGGACAGCAGCGGATATTGACTTCAAAGCGTGGAGTATCGCTTGATTGCGTATGTAGTAATAGGGTTAGTTCTTTTTATGGATTTTGTAGCAATATGTTTAGCGATTTACGGACTAGGAATGGCGAAAGGTTGGTGGGAATAATGACAATCAAACAAGTCAAGTTCGATTTGTGCGAGATATGCGAATCCAATCCAAAAGAAAACCCTGAGGGCAAATGGTGTACCTCATGCAAAGATGATTTCAAAGAAAGCGACGATTAGGTGACCTAAATCACACAATCATTTAGTCAAAACATTTGACTATTTAGTTGGTGGTGGAAGAATAAGTCTTGTCGGAAAACATCCGATATTAGTCAGGGAGGCTAAGATGGAAAACTCACTTCACAAGCAAGCACTAAAAGCATATAAATCGCTAGTTTTGATTGCAGCAAAAAACAAGGCGGGCGAACTTCAATTCGCGTCAGACATTCAGGCACAAGCCTTTGCTATCTCTTACAAAGACTTGCGCGAAATGCTCGACTATGTAGCAACAGGCGACGAAGATATCGTGCGCAAGATTTACGCAAAGAAAATTGTTGAACGCTCTAAGTATTGGGTCGAAAAGGTAGCGTAATGACAACCGATTCAATGGAGTTGATTCGCCAGTTGCAAGCGTCAATGAACGAATCACTCCATCCCGACCTAGTTCCATTCATGGAGGATGGCGCACTAGGAAAGCAGTTGCGTCACCCGTTGGTCTATTTAGTTCCAATGTGGGATAACGGACGAGCCAATGCTTACTATGAGCAAAAGGTCAAGGATTCAAGCCAAGCGTTACAGGAAAAGCGATTCAACAGTTTCATTTATTTGCATGAACGCCCATATCGCCTAGATGCCTTCATTCAGGTAGCAGACCAGTTGACCGACACCGAATACTGGAAGTTGTTAGGTTGCATTTGGACGGATACTGAAAACCAATGGCAGAATCTCGACAAGTGGGACGAGTTGCTCAATAGCGACCGACCAAGCAAGAATTATTTGATGAACGAGGAGGAGGACAATTTTCTTAGGTCGCTTCCCGATAAGGTAGTTGTTTATCGCGGATGTCAAAAAGGACAGAATGAAAACGGTCTCTCTTGGTCGCTAAAGCGCGACAAAGCGGAGTTCTTCGCTAACCGACTAGGAAAGCGTGGAATCGTCTTACAAAGGACGATAAGCAAGGAACAGATAGTCGCCGTATTTTTAGGGCGCAATGAATGGGAGGTTGTATGGAAACCAAGTTAGTAAGTGCAGTAGTAGCAGAATATGTTGAAAAGCGAGAGAAAGACCATCACTACGAAGCAGATGCAGCGCACCGCGAACCATCAGTAGCCGAGTTTTACAATCGTGAAGCGTGGAAATGGCACAACATAGGAGCAGAAATTGTTGAACACCTAAAGAAACAGGGGTTGTAATGTCCGAGTTGATACCGCTTGAATCCGAAGCAGCCGAAAAAATCTTGTCAGATATGTTTGGACGCATGGTCACATTTGGCGCAGATTCAGTCAAACCAAACAAGCCTAGTTATGAACTCCACTTCGCCATCAAAGCAGTTGTTTGGGACGACGGGTCGGTTAGTTGGGAACACGCTGGAGAAATGTATGAATCCTCTTATCCCAATGGTGTTGTTTGGGACTGCAACAAGCAAGAATGGGATTACTACCGCGAGAACAACGAATCAATGGAGTCTAAATGCCACAATCAGATTTCAGACATGATGGCGAATATGCGGTATTGGAAAGCAGAACAAGAAAAGTGAAACGCGTGACGCAAATCACACAAACTTTATAGCAAAACATTTGACAACACACGCGCAGAATGGAAATGTAGGACTTGTCGGAAAACCAACGCCTAAGGGAGGCAAAAAATGATAGTTTCAGTTACAGGTTCAGTTCTTCATTCAATCCTAAATTCAATCCAATCTCCACGCCGAGTTCTTGATATCGGTGCAGGATTCACAAAAAGAGAGGGTGTTTACACCTTCCTTGTGAGTGGCAAAGCCTCTCGCGTTCCTTATATTCAAGGCTTGCTCAAAGAAGCGGGCTACATCATCATTTCAGACAGCGAGGAATGGTCTCGCAACGAGCATCGCTTCTATATCAAGGAGGCAGCGTAATGCGCACCGATATTCACCGCCCAAGTGCGCCCGAGTTTGACCCTCAGGCTTACGATTGCTACGGAGTGTTTGATTTAGCACCCGAGTTCGGAGGCGAAGCCGAGACAAAGGCTCGCGTCCAAATGGTAGCCAGCCTAGTTGATAAAGGCTACAAGTTCGGTTCAACAAATAGCGGTGGATGCGGTCATTGCGGAGCAAATCTTAGATACGCTGCTTTGATGGCTCGCGAAGATGTCAAGGAATTGATATATGTAGGCGAAACTTGCTTGGATAACCGATTCTCATTATCAAAGGAATTGTTCCAACAGTTGCGCTCGCAAGCAAAGTTGAACAAAGACCGCGAAGTGAAAGGCGTAAGAAAAGCGCAGTTCATCGCCGATAATGTAGAAGTTCAAGAACTTATCGCTTATGAAAACCAAGTAGATGCGATGCCACAATTTCTAATGTCTTTGTTATTCCAGTTGGAACAGTATGGGGAACTTAGTGCAAAGCAAGTAGCGTCCATCCGTCCAGCAATTGAACGCGACCGCGAACAAGTTGCACAAGCCAAGATTCGCGAAGCAGAACGCCAAGCCCTAATTGCTAAGGGAGTAGTTGCTCCCGAAGGTAAAGTGACCGTGGTTGGCGAAGTTATCGCGCAGAAGTGGCAGGAAAACGATTTCGGCGGAGTAATGAAAATGTTAGTTCAAGCCGAAGAAGGTTACAAAGTTTGGGTAACTCGCCCGAATTCAATCTTCAACACAGAAGTAGGTGACAAAATCCAATTCAATGCGACATTGACACAATCTCGCGAGGATGTTTTATTTGCTTACGGTAAATCACCAAGCAAAGCAGTGATTCTCGTAGAAGCACCAGTTGAGGGTCGCGCAATATCAATCAGGGAGGAAATAGCAAAATGACAATGCAATGGGACGAATACCTAAAGGTTCGCCAGTTTTATCAGACGCGTGGGCGCGAAGAACTAGAAAAAGGCAACATCGCAGAGTGCGATTACATGGTCGGTGTAGTGCGAGGTCTTGACCTTGCAATGGGCGTGTCATACGAGGTAAATAAGGAGGCAATCAAGTGAGTGACTTCATTACACCCGAGGACGAGCAGGAACTAGCCTCATTAGAAGTCCTATGGCGCGAAACCATCACCTCTATGGAAAAGGAGTTGAACGATGCCTCAATTGAAACTCTTGATTGATGTTCCTGAAAGTAAAGACCAAGAAACTGTGATTGACTACCTCAATTGCGTCGCGCTTTGTAAATTGGAAGAAGATTTGCATGAAATCACAGGTTGGGAATGGGTGCGTAGTGACGAAGTATGTTAGTTGGGCGCAGGTCTATCTAGGTAGTCAGCGACATAAGTGCGATTGCAAGAAGGGTCTCGCAGTATTTGTAGTAAATGGCAGGTCAGATAATCTCACCCGAACCAAGACCTCTTATGCGTGTCTCGTTTGCATAGGGGATGTTCTATTGAGACAGGAGTGGAAATGAGTGATGAAAAGCGTCTAGTTATGGCATTTCGTGGACAGCAATTGGACATCTTGTATGGTCCAACAGATTTAGTCGTTGAAGTGAGAGACTATGACCACGATTTGCCCGAAGATGACACAAGGGTATTGAAAGACATCAATGGTTCGACATTTCGAGCCTTCATATTCAAAGCCGACAAAGAAGTGGAAGTAGCAGATGAGTAAGCACCATGCAGTTCTTATGTACGACTCGGAAACAAAGCAATGGTCGCACGATGTTGAGACAGAAAACGCAAAATTCCCCGATGGCACAATTTGGGACGATGCAAAAGAAGAATGGTATTCGGGCTATCTAGGAGATGGCGGATATGACCCAATTGATGACAGAATTATGGATTATCTTCCCCACGGAATAGATGCCTTGAATATGCTTGACGGTGTGAGCCGAGGCGAAGAACTCAAACTAAAGGAGAGTGAAGATGATTGAAGTTGTAGTAACTTTGCTTGTTGTTGCGCAAGCAGCAACAGCCTACAAGTTGTGGTTGGCTAAAAAGGGAATCTTTGCTTTGTTTGGAATCATCAGTTCATTGTTAGATGTCATGACAACCATGAACAAGATAGAGATATTGAAAAAAATGGAAACCAATGTCACCGATATAGAACAGGAATTCCGACGAATCATTGATTCGCTTTAGTGTGGCGCAAATCACAAAAACTTTATAGCAAAACATTTGACAATCGCTCAGGTGAATGGAAATGTAGTACTTGTCAACGAAACGCCCGTTTCGGACAGGGAGGCTTCAAAGTGAAATCAGTATCAGTTCAATTCGAGTCAGCAATGAAAGAAATTCGTAAAAACAAGGTAATGGCTCGTCGTAATGTTAGTTCTTGTTGCCGTTCATGCGTGGATTTGAAAGTTGCGGACGACCAAGCAATCATTTGGCACTTTGGCGGTCAAGGTGGTCGTTTCGAAGTTGCAGCAGATGGCGCATACGAGCCAGGTTGGTCAACAACCAAAGTTGACGGTGTTTACTTCAACCACAACGCTATTGCAGGAACAGAAAAAGCAAAGATAGTCGAAGAAATCTTCGCAAAATACGAAATCGTCATTGATTGGGATGGAAGCGAATCAACTTGCATTTGGGTGGACTTCAAAGCAACAGCAAAAAACTTCAAGCACGAAGCAGGGATTATCTCAATGAATACTCCAGATATGGTAATGGCGTAATGGTTTGCCCATATTGCAAAGGTAAAAAACCTTATTCAAAAATTTGCAAAACTTGTAAGATAGGAAAGAGGAAGTAATGGCACACAGCAGATGTGAATGTTGTCCATTTGGAAACCATGATTACGGAATTCGAGTAGATAAGCGTCCAGCGGACATTGACTTGCTAATGACAGAAGGATTGCCAGCCACAACTTATGCGTGTGGATATATGGCGTTTGCAGGAACAGTCATCATGGTTGACAGATACACAAGCGGTAAGAAAAAAGGTCTAGTAAAGCGAATCACTATCGCAGATGCAGAACCGACTCCAACAGGAGATTGGGTCACAAGTTCAGACCCGAAGTATTGGGAAATATACGCAGTTGAAGAATTGACAGTATGCACTGGTCGCGATTGTGAGAAGTATCGAGATAAGTGTCCGTATTGCTCGGGCGAAAGGTTTTACTTCAAGAATCTCAACAGCGAGAATAAACGAGTAGAAGGTTCATGGGGACGCGCCAGTTATGCGCAGATTGGACTAGGTTACCGAGAAGAATATAGAAACTATCAATCAGAACAGTACTTGTCAGGTTAGGGGGAAAATGTTAGAAACCTTAGAAGGCGAAGTTCGAGGGAAATCAGGGTCAGTTCACTATGCAGACCAAGAAATTCAACGACTGCACGAAAAGTATGGTTTGCCTTATCAAGCAGAAGGCGAAATTCAGTTAGCCTATGCGCTCGCGCACACGGGAGCATTGGGAATTCTAGTTGTAAGGCTAGACAGCGGGGAAACGCTTTATGGACATAGTTATGACCATGCGTACACTCCAACAGAAATAGCAGGAATCAATCGCTCGAAGCGCGTAGTAGATGCGCTTTGGTTACCAAAATAGGAGAAGTAAATGGCATATGTAGTTATCGGGTCACACAAAGAAACAGGAACATTCAAGGTGGTTGGTTCGTTTTACCAAACAGCCCGAGCAGACCAAGCAGTGAAAGTATTGTCAGTTGCCGAACCTAATTGGGAATTCAGTTACAGCGATTTAGAAGATGGTGTTAGCGCATTGCAAAAAGCAAGAAAAGAAATACGACAAGAAAAGAGAAAACAAAAAAATGCTAGATAAGCCAAAAATTTTGCTCACCAGCAATTCCGAATTGCGTGAAGATGGAATCATGAATTGGACACTGCCAGCGTTTGCGGTCAAGTTAGATGATGGCAGAAATATAAATGTTTGCCCACAAGCAGGGGCTTGCGCAACGGTTTGTTATGCAAGAAATGGCACTTACTTGTTTCCAAATGTTATTGGTAAGCACAAGAAAAATCTTCAATTCATACTCGACGACCTTGAAGGATGGAAAGAAGCCATGTTGTTAGAGTTGAACAAAAAGAAAATGCGACCAAGCGGAGAACCACGAAGCGTTCAAGGAGTTGACCCTGATTTGACCGACCCTTTCATAAAAGAATGGTTGGCAACAGGCGGTAAAACAGTCCGTATCCACGATTCAGGTGATTTCTTCTCAGATGAATATACGATTGCGTGGATGAAGATTGCAGAACAGGTTCCCGATGTTTTGTTTTATGCTTACACAAAGGAAGTAACCCGATTTCGCAATATAGTTGAAGGTAAAGCCCCAGTAAACTTTCGCTGGTTGTACTCAATGGGCGGAAAAGAAGATTACTTGGTCAAGTTAGAAGAAGAACGCCACGCAGATGTATTTCTCAGTTGGGATTCTATGGTCGAAGCGGGTTATGTTGACCAGTCAGCGTCAGACCTTCAAGCAATTCTTCTCCCAAGCGTCAAGATTGGTATTCCAGCAAACAACATTCCACATTTCAAAAAGAAAATGAATGGTGGCACATTCGCAAGTCTTCAAAAAGACCGTGACGATGCAAAAGCAAGAAAGTTAGAAGCGTGACGCAAATCACACAAACTTTATAGCAAAACATTTGACAACAAGTTTCGTGAATGGAAATGTATGTCTTGTAAACGGAATCGCCCGATTCCACAAAGGGAGGCAAGAAAATGGAAATCACAAATTGCGAACACAGTTGGATTTACTTCAAAGAAGGTATTGGAACTCAGTACCGTTGCACCAGTTGTAACAAGGGATTCTTCGACGCAGAATCAGTAGTGACACCCCGCAAAGGTTGGGTCGAGGTATTCAGCCTCAAGGAAATGACTTACACATTGATTGACCCAAAGGTGGAGGTCAAGTAATGAAAACTCTTAGCGAAGCAACAGCAAAGGAAATCCTAGACAGGATTGATTACTTAGACCGCGAGTTTTGGAAGGTCACTCCAGCCGAGCGTCCATTTGTAGCCGAAGCAATCTCAATACTTGTTCAGGCTCACCAAAGAAAACTAAAGGAGGTCAAGTAATGTCAGTTAGATACGGAGATTGTCAGAAAAAACATTCTGAACGATTCATCAAGCAAGCCATCCGTGGATGGGCAAAAGAGCGCGAAAGTTTCGATGGTATCAAGCGTTCAAAAGCAGAAATAGAAGAAATTGTAAAAGACCAGTTTTCTTCAATCACTGGTGAGGATGCGTGTAACTGGCTTTCATGCGAGAAGAATTAGTGTGGTACAAATCACACAAACTTTTAGCAAATAAACTTTACATCAAGTTTGATGGCTGAAAGGATTGTATTTGTAAACGAAATCATCCGATTTCACAAACAGGGAGGCAACAAAATGGACATCGCAGGATACAGAGTTAGATTCACAAACTGGAAGAACGGACAAGATGAGTTTTTCTTTCAGAACAAGGAAGATGCTAAAAACTTTTCAGCCAAGTACGAGGCTTACAGATACAAAGCCGTAATTGAAACAATTTACTTTCAAGAGGTTGTTGCGTAATGTTTGAATACAAAATCTTTTACCCAGTCATAGGTGGGGGTAAGTATCACACTTGCGACAGCATCACCAGCGTTGCTACTTGCGGGAACTTCGTAGTTGACCAGCGCAACGAGGTTTCAATTCATGTGCAAGGCGATGCAGATTACAGCAAAGTTCATCCAATGGTATGTAAGCGTTGCTTACTAAAGAAATAGGGAGGCAGTAAATGTTAGTTCGAGTTCAAGCAAAAAACGATTCAAATGGAAATCCGCGCCGAGGTTGGATTCAGTTTTCAAGCGACGGTAGTTTTCTTCAATTCATTGACGAGGGCTATCAAGGCAGGGGCGCAATTGCTGAATTTGTCAAATGGGGCGAGGCAGACACAATCGCCATCACTATCGAGGCAAGCGAATACAAGCGATTCAAAAAACTAGGGGAGGCAAAGTGAACGAGTTCGAGAAAGCAAGAACGGAACTAATTGCTAGTTTCATAGAAACAGGTTACACAGAAGAACAAGCGACCGAGACGGTCAACAAATTGTTTGGAGTTATCAAATGACAAAGCGTCCGTGGTACGAGCAATTGACAACCCGAGGTTGGGTAGTTTTGATTGGATTCGGAGTAGCAGTTATTTTCGGATTGATGATGTGGTGGGGAGACAGAATGGTTATTTGCGATTGGCGCGGTGGCTATGAACCATGCAAAATCGAACGATTCGGCGATGTAGTAGATGGGTGGAGTAAATGAGTTACGAACGCAAAATTGGTAAGTTTTACATTTCAGCAGGTTGGAAAAATGGATTCGGAATCGGTTTCTCAATAGACAAGTACACAATGTTTGTTGAGATTGGGATTATTTGGGTCGGATTGGAGTATTGATGGGCAGTAGTTATATTGCTGGATTCTTAGACCACTTAGGTGATGGAGATTTAGCCCTCAAACAAGCGGTGACAATCCAGTTGAAAGGCAATCATTTCCCCGCAATACATAGCGATTGGATAGAAGTTGCTATCAAAGCAATCAAAGTCGTCGAAGCAGACCCCGAAGGCGATTCGGGATGGGGCGATATAAAACGCCCTGACAAATTTGTCAAAGACGGTAAGACCGATATAAGCGTTTCTGAGGTTATGGATGGACTGCACCTTTGGGACTTAGTGAGGGTAGAACGCTAATTGTCAGACCGTGTTGGTAAGTTCATCAAACAAAGAAATCGCGAACCAAGATGGGTGATTGTTCATAAGTTCAAGAAAACAGATTGGGGCGAAATCATTCTTTGGTCGAAGGCTTTAGGTTGGACACTCCAACCTGAACACGATGTTTTCAAAGATGAGCAAAAAGGTATAGTCCCGCTTCCCGACGACGGGAAATGGGTCAAAGAGGACGAAGTAATGGAGCGAATCAAATGACAGAAATAACAATGCCAGCGCATATCTCGTTTAGCAGTATGAATGATTGGCTTGATTGCGGTCATCGCTATTACTTGGGACGAATGACAGAGGTTGAAGATTTACCACAGATGATGTTTATTGGTGGCAAGGTTGTTCACTCAGCCAGTGAAACTTATGACCGATTCGGTGGAGACTTAGACAAAGTTTGGAACGATGAATGGACAAAGGCTCTTGACGGAGTTTTCGCAAAAGGTTTTTCGGTAGATGACATAAAAATCAATATCGGAAATGAAGATGTGTCATGGTGGTACGAGAACGGGCGCAAGATGCTCGACCGCCATGTCCGATTCAGCACTGAAAACTCAGTGTTGATGCTCCCCGATGGAACGCCAGCCATTGAACTCGATTTATCATGCGATGTAAATGGTGTTGAAGTCAAAATGTACGCAGACCGCCTGACGACCTCCCTTGTCAATGGCGAGGTTAGCGTTACTGACATCAAGACAGGACGGAAAAGTCCAACTAATCCGCTCCAGTTGGCGTTTTATCGGTACGGAGTAAAGAAAAAATATGGAATTGACCTTGATTACGGTCAGTACTGGATGGTTCGCACTGGCAAAATCGTGACAAAGCCACTCGCACCATTCACCAATTCGTTGATTGAAGGTTTAGTCGCAAAGTTTGACCATGCGCGTAAGTCTTTAGCGTTTGTACCGAATGTTGGCTCTTGTACATGGTGTTCATTCAAACCCAACTGCGAGTTCGGACGCGATATGGACTTTTAGGTTGTACGATTTGTATATGTCACGATTTGTTATGGTTGCTGATTCAGATACAGGTAAAATCGTTATTTGGGATGGCAAAAAGCAGATGTTCTCATGTTTATTCGGGGAACGCGCCGAAGGCGGATGGGGCATAAGCGTTGCGCAGGAAATCATGGTCATGGCAGAACAGCCTAAACCTCATAAGATTTTGTATGCTCTCCATGATTTCTTGTGTGATGTTTCTCAAACTCAACCAGTTGAGCCGATTCCTGTCTCAGTATAAAAACTAAACCCCCAGTGTGTCGGGTTGCAAGAATTGTTCATTTGTTCTACCCTCAGTTTAGTCGAAGGAGGAAGAAATGGCTCTAACCCTAATGACCCAAGCACAAGTCTTGGACAAGTATGCGACTATGCCCGTAGAACACAAGGAAGCATTGATTGAAGTAGCGTCAAATTATCTCTTTGATATGGCGAACGCAATCAAAGTTCCTTTCAAGAATGTTGACCAGCATGACCGTATGTTCAAGGCGTTGGATTTCTTAGCGCAAGGTTGGACAATCGAAAATGCAATGTCGGCTCAATGGAAATACCTCGGTTAGGTGACATAAATCACAAAAATACTTTGCCGAAATACTTCAAAACTTTTGCAATAAAGGTAATGTAGTACCTGTAACGGGGAAACCCACTAACAGGGAGGCACAAAATGACTTCAATGGCAGCAAAGCGCGGTCACAAGTTCATCACTAAAGAAATCGAAAAAGCGTTACCACCGCTTTACTCGCAAGAAAATGTCAGCGACCCAATTGTCGTCGCTAAGTGGTTCAGTCCATATTCAAATTGGCGTTGGTTCGCCATCGAGTTCGACGGCGTAGATACATTCTTCGGATTGGTTCAAGGGTTCGAGGTAGAACTCGGAAACTTCTCAAAAGCAGAAATGGAAACCGCAGTATTTCGCGGAATAGTTCCAGCGGTCGAGCGCGACCTTTCTTGGCAGCCTAAGAAATTGAGCGAAGTCCGCAAGTCCATCGAAGAACACAACTTCGCATAATGGAGCAAATGGAAAAATTGTACGACGAGTTGACGGACGAGCATGGTAAACATCAGTTGTCGCTCAGTTGGGACACCAAGTCAATTCTCACACCAGCAGGGTATAAAAAAATTATTGACCCTGACAAAGATTGTTTTGAGTATGACGGCTACCGAATTTGGTGGTATCACGCCGAGAACCTCAAACACCCCGACACCCCAGTAGTGGTCATCTCTTGGACAAGCAATTACCGCGAAGATGATTGGGACACGAACGAAGAAGAAGTTGATGCAACCGCCGAGGACATCGCTGATTTCTTGAAGAACTTAGAAGGTGGCTATGAACCCGATAATGGGTTGCCTGACCGACTGGAGGAGATAGGGTGAGTGTTTCTATCTCTTATGACTCAGGTTGGCGCACAGCCCGTTTCAGCCGTCATTTGCAGGTGGTCTTTGACAATCAAGTTTGGGATGTCACGGTCTATGTAGGAGGTCTTGGTATCCCTGACGGAGCAGATGTTTTCTTAGATGGCAATATGGTCATGGTCATCCCTGCGGAGATATTGGATTTCATCGCAGAACAACAAGAAATGAAGCCAAAGTTTGAAGAACCAAAGTCGCGCAAGTCAGACCCAGTTACCTCTCGCCTAGCAGCAGATGGTATGAAAATGCGGGTCAACTCAACAAGGCACAAGTTGTTGATGGCGCACTACTCCGACCGTAATGGTCTAACAGACGAGGAGGCAGCGGTTCATGCTTGCCTTCCCCTAACATCAGAATATGCCACACGCTGTTCCGAGTTGGAACGAGCAGGGCTAATAGCCAGTATGCCGACACACCGTACAGGCTCATCAGGTCAACTCCGAGTTGTGAGGCGTATCACACAATTAGGCGTAATTTCAGCAGAAAATATTTGCAAACAAGCGTAAGGGAGATAAGATGGACAAAATATTCAAAATAAAGGTGTACGAAGATGGTCAGGAGGTGCATGAACACAAGTACAATAATCTTGGGCAAGCCATTGAAGATTATGCGCGGTATAGAGACCGCGGAATGGCTAAACAGGAAAGGTTAGTTGCCCTTATCAGTCCGAATGGCGAAGTAGTCGTCAAAAAGTCCCTAAGGAATCTCCACTCAATCTAAAGTTGAGTGAGCCGAGGTTTCCCCCAAAGGAGGAATAATGAAACTCACAAAACGCGGAAAAATAGTAAGAAATGTAATAGCAGCAATAGTTGGTTTACTTGTATGGGATGCAGCAACATCATTTGCAGCAGACACCCCAACCCCCGTTGTAGAAACGGCAACAGTTACAGAAATATCATTCCCGCTAGAAGCATGGACTCCAGCCGTAGCAAAGATTTATAGTCAATTCGCTATGGACGAATATGGTTGGGGAGATGCGCAGTTCGCTTGTTTGAACGCGCTATGGACTAAAGAAAGTCACTGGAATTGGAAAGCCAAGTCGCCTACAAACGACTATGGAATTCCTCAGCGCAATATGCCTGATAAAACCGAAGCAGAAATCAAGAAGTTCTTGTCCGACCCAATTGGACAGATTTCATGGGGACTCGGATATATTTCCCATCGCTATAAAAGTCCATGCAATGCAAAAGCGCACTCAGACCGAACTGGATGGTATTGATGTCTAATCCCGAGGACAACGAAAAGTTGTACGCCCTTTTGATGAAAGAGCGTTACGGGGATGAATGGCAAAAGTCACAAAATGTTATGGACGAAAATGACGATTAGCCCTACACTTGGCGAGTGCCAGCACCCACCGATTACCCGTACTTTGACGGAAGCCAAATATGCGCAAGCGTTGATGGTGAATTGTGGTTCAGCGACACTCCGACAGGTAGGCGAACTGCCATCAATCTATGCAACCAGTGTCCGTTTCAGGCAGAATGTCTTGAATACGCGCTTCATTGGAGCGTGGAAGGAATTTGGGGCGGGACAACCCCAAAGATAAGAAAAGCAATAAGAAAAAAACGCAAAATCAGACCGAAGCCAATCGTGTTTGATTTTCCTAGCCAAAGGACTCAAAATGAGTAACCCAATCACAGTAGTAGGAACAGTAACAAAAGACCCTGAACTCAAATTCATCAACAGTGGTAAGGCGATAATAAAGTTTTCGGTTGTCACAAGTAAGAAAAAGAAAAACGATGACGGTTCTTGGGAAGATACGGGAACAACATATTGGGACATTACAGCGTGGGATGTTCTCGCTGAAAATGCAGCAGATGTGCTTATGAAGGGAACGCAAGTTGTGGTTCTAGGCACTGCCGAATCCCAAGAATGGAACGACAAGACCACGGGCGAAAAGAAAAGCAAGTTGGGCGTTACCGCTCAACACATTGCAATATCTTTGAAGAAGTCTCGCCCAAAGAATGATTCATTCCAAACTAAGCAACAAGCAGATTCGTGGGATACTGCGCCATTCTAGTGAGAATGGTTCAACCTGCTCTATACTGCTTGGATGGAACCCGAGTCATTTGACCAATTTGCTGGCTTGAGCATATTGCAACAAGCGTCAGCACAAATGAACGAGTTGTTTACTTCTTTGTTGGATAGTGGGTTCAATGAGAAACAAGCGTTGTACCTTGTTTCACAAATGATGGTTCACACTTCATATGATGATGGTGAGTAGGTAAAATGGCAGAAGATATGAATATGCAGGAGATTGGCTCTACTGGTCTGCGTCGTGCGGGCGGTACAGTTACAGAAGAATTTCTTCTCAATCTTCGCGGGCGACGCGGTGCTAAGACTTATCGCGAAATGTCAGACAACGACCCAGTTGTCGGTTCGATTCTTTATGCTATTGAAAAAATCATTCTTCGCCTTGAATGGCGCATTGACCCCGCTTCCGAAGATTTAGTTGATGTTGAAGCAGCAGAATTTATTCAATCATGTATGTACGATATGTCCGATTCATGGGACTCAACAATGTCAAGTATTTTATCAATGTTGGTATTCGGATATTCATGGCATGAAATTGTTTACAAAATTCGCGGTGGTGAATCAGATGACCCAACCAAGAAGTCAAACTTTGCAGACGGAAAAATTGGATGGCGCAAATGGGCTATCCGTGCGCAAGAAACTCATAACCAATGGGTCTTTGATGAAGATGGTGGAATCCAAGCGTTTCAACAAGTTGACCCGTGGGGTGCTGGTATGCACACCATCCCAATTGAAAAATCTTTGTTATTTCGCACAAGCACACAGAAAAACAACCCCGAAGGTCGTTCACTTCTCCGAACCGCATACCGCCCGTGGTATTTCAAAAAGCGCATTGAAGAAATTGAAGCAATCGGCATTGAACGCGACCTTGCTGGACTTCCAGTTGCATATGTTCCGCCCGAGTATTTGTCAGCAGATGCAACAGCGTCTCAAAAACAAGTATTGGCTTCAATTCAAGCCATCGTGCAAAATGTAAAGCGTAACGAACAAGAAGGTATCGTTTTCCCACAGGTGTATAACGAAAACGGCAACAAGATGTTTGATATGACCTTGCTATCAACAGGTGGTTCACGCCAGTTTGATACAGACAAGGTAATCAACCGCTACGACCAGCGCATTGCAATGTCTGTGCTTTCAGACTTCATCCTTCTCGGTCATGAACGAGTAGGCTCATTTGCGCTAGGTTCGTCAAAGATTGACCTTTGGACAATGGCAGTTGACGCAATTTGTAAGTCAATCGCAGAAGTAATCAATCAACACGCAATTCCAAGATTATTGACATTGAACGGAATGAAATTGGAAAAGACACCTGAACTTATGTACAGTGAAGTAAGCCATGTTGAACTAAGCGAAATCGCAGAATATGTATCCAAGTTGACACAGGCAGGAGCATTGAGTCCTGACGCAGCAACCGAAAAATATCTTCGCGATTTAGCAGGTTTGCCGTCAATTGACGAAACACTGTAATGCCTTATGTATTCCAAAAAGCCAATGACCCCTTTGCGGATAATGCGGGGCTAACGGCAAACGAGCGTAGGTTGCTTCAAACTTATATTGATGGTTTGAAGAAATTGAATATAGCGACAAATGACCCAAAGGTTATGGCTCGTATCATGGAACAGGTAAAAGCGGGCAATCCTCTTTCCGCTGCAAACTTAGTGCCGTGGGAATCATTCACTCAGTCACTTGATGCAACTATTCCGCTTGTAGGCGCACAAATGGCAATCTCGGCTAACTTAGCAATCACACAGTTGCCAAAATACATTGATTTCAAAATGAAGTTTGATTTGACCGACCCACGGGCAATTGCTTATGCACAAGTGCGCTCAGGCGCAAGTATTAGACAAATCAACGAATACTCTCGACAAGCGGTTGCAAAAATTATTCAAGATGGTTTGCGCTCCAATCTTTCAATAGAAATGGTTGAAGCAAAAATTCAAAAAGTTGTTGGTCTTGATGGTCGCCAAGCAACAGCGTTGTCATCTTTTTACGACAGGACAATCAAAGAAGGAACAGCAAAAGGTTTATCTTTCAAAGATGCAGTTGCAAGAGCAGAAAAACTAGGAGACCAATACCGAGACAGACTTTGGAAACAACGCGCAGCCCGAATCGCCCGCACCGAAATTGCTACCGCAGCAAATGAAGGTCGTGCTTTAGCGTGGCAAGAAGCCTATAACGCAGGATTGATTCCTGACGGCTCAAAGAAAAGATGGGTAACTGCTGTTGATGAAAGAACTTGTCCTCAATGTTCGGAATTGAACGGTCAATTAGTTGATTGGCAAGGAATTTTTTCTATAGGTAAAGAAATGCCTCCTGCTCATGTCAATTGCCGATGTTCAGCCGTAATTGCTCCAACAGAACCTAGTGCAAAGCCAAGTTCACAAACAACCGAATATGAAGGTTACAAACTACAAGACCCAGTTGACAAGATAAGCACAAGTCGCGGACAAGTTGATAAAGTTGCTACCCAATTGCGTGATGCTTCAAAAGCAGTAGAGCCAAAAATTACAAAAGATATGATTGATTTGTCTAAGGCTAATGACGGCAAAATGATTGGTTTAGAAAACCGACTCAAAACACAAGCGTCATTGTCAGAAAAGATTAGTACTCGCGCAGGTAAATCAAGTCTTGTTGATGCTACTGGACAAATTCATGATTCGGTTCGCTATACAATGAAGTTTGACGACAAAAACTATGTTCAAAGTACAAGTAATGTGATAAACGAATTACGCGCTAAAGGTTATGTTGTAAATCCAAAAAACAATTGGTCAAAAGGTAATCCTTACTACGGAGTAAATGCTCAAGTTGTTACTCCAACAGGCGTAAAAATGGAGTTGCAGTTTCACACCAATTCATCTTTGTCGTTGAAAGCAAAGACGCACCCAATTTACGAAGAATTGCGAATCAGTAAAGACCCTGTAATTCAAACCGCACTTCATAAAGATATGTTGGCTTTGGCTCAAAATGTAAAGTTCCCCGCAGGAGACATCAATTTATTGGGAACGCCAATACAAGCAGAAATTGGTAAAAGTTTAGTAATGATAGGATTTCGTAAATGATTCGTTATTTTGCCGAGGCTAAAATTGATAACACAATTTACGCCATATACAGGTACAGGTATCAAAAAGAATTGATTTATGAAGAAGCATGGAATCCCAACGCTAATGCTTGGCAAAAAACAACAGATTTGACGGGCTTGTTTGTAGGAGGCGACAGTTCTTTGATGGAAGTTAGTCAATCAGATGCCCAAAATGCGTTTCCGAACGCTTTTACAGTCAACCGTAAGGGATAATGGAAAGATGTCATACAAAATCAAAATGGATGTTCCTGATGCCATCGAAAAGGCTACTGCAACAGAACTTGAACACCTCCATGCAAAGTTTCACGAAAAGTATGACTCCCCTTCATCCGATGTAGTTATCGAAAGTCACCATTGGCTCACACAAGGGCTTACTAAAATGGGTATTCGTTTACCCTCTGAACCCGATTGGGAAGCCGCTATAGTCGCGTCACAGTGGGAAATAGAAGTAAACGGACTCGACCTCAAAGAAATGGGTTTGACATCCGACCCAATGGTCGCGGACTTAGTTGAAAAGCACCAAGATTTCATTCTTAGCGAAGTTGTTAGCAATAAGTCGCGGAAACTTGTTATCAAAATTGCGGAAAGCGAAACCTTCACCCCGCCAGCGGGAGTAATCGCGGAAGGCAAGCGGGCTTTAGAATGGATAAAAGAAGGTCACGCAGGAGACGGATTTACAGGTGTTGGTCGCGCTCGCGCAGCACAGTTAGCAGGGGGCAAAGCGGTCTCTTTGACTACCTTGCGACGCATGAATTCATATTTCATCCGTCACGATAAAGATTCAGAAGGACAAGGTTACAAGCCCGACCAAAAGGGTTACCCAAGTCCAGGTCGCGTCGCTTGGGCAGCGTGGGGTGGAGATGCAGGTAAGTCATGGGCGGAATCAATCGTAAGTCGTGCGGATAACGCAGAAAAGTCAGCGGACTTTGATGTAATCAAACAAGTTGACGAGCGCAGATTTACTTTAGGTCCAATGTATATCCCTGACCGCCTAGATGCTCATGGTGAATGGACGGATGCTAACGAACTCCAACAAGCAGTTTGGGATTATGTAAAATCAGGAGACCGCCGTATTCGACTTCAACACAACAAAGATGTAGTTGCGGGTGAGTGGGTAGAAGTTATGACCTTCCCCTATCCACTCACAGTTCCCATGACAAAAGCAGATGGTTCAGCAGAACAAGTTACATATCCTCCGAATACCGTGTTCCTCGGAGTCCAGTGGGATGATTGGGCTTGGGAGATGGTCAAGGCTGGAAAACTTCGCGGTTACTCCATCGGAGGAAAGGCTTCACGCTTAGAAGCAGACATTCCTCAACTTGAAGAAAAAGCCGATGGTCCAACGGTTTCAGATGTTCATGTTGATACAATCATGGGCGGTAAACCGAGACGAAGGAAAAACTAATGGCATTTGTTATGAAGAACCAATCAAAAGTTGTAAAATCAAATGCTCCTGTTGAAAAGGTTGACCCGTTGATGGATTTTTACTACATTGACGAAGCAGACAACGAGGAAACAACCGTTGATTTGAACTCAGCGTTGCGCGAGTTGTTAGCAAATAACTTTTCTGTTTACCTACGCGCCCACGGTTATCACTGGAATGTAAAAGGAATCCACTTCGCTGCATATCATGAATTTTTCGGTGAGATTTACGAAGATTTGTATTCAGCCATTGACCCAACAGCAGAATGGTTGCGCAAGTTAGGTTACGACGCTCCATACACAATGGAGGAGTTCTTGGTTGACCGCAACATCAAAGATGCGTCTAAGCAGGTTGCACTATCAATGATGATTCAATCTTTGCTCCAAGCGATTGAGGCTCTTGAAGAATCCACAGAACATTGTTTAGAAATTGCGACAGCAGAAGATGAACAAGGGCTAATAAACTTTTTGAGCGAGCGTATCGGTATGCTCGAAAAATGGGAATGGCAATTGAATACTTCCGTAAACGAAGGATTCATCTAGTCTTTGTCGTTTTGTTCCTTGTCTCCCCGTAACGATGCAGGAGCAAAATACTCATAGTTTCTTTTTGGAAGTTTGAAACCGTCTTTGATAAATACCGATGTGCATTTGTCTTGATGGTCTTCAAAGCGAATTCCCCAAAATGGAATTTCTGTGTAACCCGATTGATAAAGAAAATCACATTGATTTGGAAACCACTCGCTATTGTCAACAAAAATTAGACTTGGTTTGCCCTTAGAAATCAAACTCTTGGTTGTTTTTAGGCGATTGCCGTTGCTATCAATAAAGACAATCGTTTTATCCCCAATTTTTAGATGGTAGTTGCCATTTTCAAGATTGCGCTGAGTCAAAAGGCGAAAGTCAATTTTTCCAATATCGGGCAAAAGTTTGTTGTAATAAACATGGTTGGTCTCTAAAGATGTATAAGTTTTGGTTTTAGATGGAAAGTAAAGAGTAGAATTGCCCGCTCCCAACTCAATCATGTCCCAATCGGAAAAGTCATAAGAATTGAACCAATCCAAAAAAGGCAAAGACAGCATCGGATAGATGTCCTTTGACCACATACCTTTGAGTTTCATCGAAGTTAGGATGCTGGCTACCTTTAGATACTGCTCGTCAACTACTATGTCCATAAGGCAAGCATATGGCGGGTGTTGTCCCGTTTCAAGCCTATGTTGGCTATATCATTGAGGAGACGCTAGGAGCGCAAATGAACGAACCGTATGATGTCTATAAGGCTGCTTGTCCTACCGCTACGCAAAATGTAGCCACAAATCTTGCTCATCGCGAGAAAGCAATCAAAGATGCAGCGTATGGTCCATTGAATCCAGCCGAACCAAATGATGAGTTTTGGAAGAAAAAAGCAGACCGATGGTCGGTCTCCATCGCAGAAGCGAAAAAATCAAGATGCGGTAATTGTGCAGCCTTTATTCAAACTACAGCGATGCTTGCTTGTATAGATAAGGGGTTGAGTGCGGGTGACCCGACTAAAGAAAATTCTTGGGATACCATCAAGGCTGGCAATTTGGGTTATTGCGAAGCCTTCGATTTCAAATGCGCTTCGTCAAGGACTTGTGATGCGTGGATTGCAGGAGGTCCCGTCAAAAATGGAGTCAAAAAAGAATCCTTCAAAATAGGAGATTTCGTCCGTTGGGACTCCAACGGCTCTGTAGCGCAAGGCAAAATTGAAAAGATTGTTCGTGATGGAACAATCAATGTGCCGAATTCTTCATTCTCAATCAAGGGCGAGGTAGATAATCCCGCAATGTTGATTCGCATTTACAAAAAGTTTGCAGACGGATGGAAAAAGACCGACACCCTAGTAGGTCATAAGGCTTCAACCTTGAGAAGTATTCAACCACTCACATAATGGCAGCAATGCAATGCCCGTTCTGCGGGACTTATTTCAAGAAAAAGTTTGGTGATGTTTTGTTAGATGGCACAATCGTTTGCAAGTCTTGTAAATTGAAAGAAATGGTCAAGATTTTGCAACAAGGTAAAAATAGGTAAAGTAGGCAAAAGCCCCAAAGACCTCCCTCTTTGGGGTCTTTTTGTGTCTTAGAGGGTTCAACCTTCAAGTTTGATGTTATTCTGCTCACATAGTTTGAATTAGGAGACCCAATGTCTATTACAAGTAGCACTTCAACAGGATTGACTTTTACGCCTAACGAAGTTTTGTATGACCCAACTAATAAGTTGCGCGTATCACAGCCTCAGTCCCTTATTGATACAGACTTTGAATACGGTACTCAGGTATCTAAATGGCAGAACTTGACTTTGGTAAACAACCGCCCGTTTGCTTATTCTTCTGCAACAGCAATCACCGCGATTTCATCAATCACGATGAACACAAACTCCCGCACCGTCACAGTTGTTCTTTCAACTGGAGTAGCACCAGCCAACGGCACTCCAATCACAGTTTTAGATACATTTTTGACCATTGCTAACGGAAACTTTTTGATTGATTCAGGTGGAGGCACTGGAACATTTACCTACACAGGAAATGCAACAAATTCAACCTCAATTACCGCTTTGTTTGATACAAATAAGACTTTGATTTATCAGGGTGCTATTTATACGGGAGCAAGTATCGGTGCGCAAGGTTCGGCAACATTTGTCCCTACAAGCAACAAGGTTGTTGTAACAACCTCAATCCCACATGGTCTGTCAATTGGTAACGAAGTTGCTGTGACTGGTATCACAGGAACAAACCCTCCTAACGGTTCATTCATTGTCGCTCAAATTACAAGTCCAACAGTTTTTGCTTTTTATACCCAATCGGTAGCGTCAGGACTTACCGTATCATCAGCAAACTTGTATGTTCTTGGAGAAGGTTCGTTCAATCATCGCCCTTTTGATGGTGGTGTTATTTTCTCTACAAATGCTCAATCAAATTATGAACAAGCAATTCGTCAGACTCGCCGTTATTTCCGTTACCAATCAGGTAAAGGTGTTCAAATTTCATCAGGAACAATCCTAAAGCCAAGTTTCCAGTTGGATTCTTTGACCTCAAGCGGTACAACCGTAACCGTGCGCACAAAAGAAAAGCACAGCGTATTGCCTGGAACATCAATAACAATTTCAGGAGCAACAGAAACCGATTACAATGGAACCTTTACAGTTACAGGTGTAACAGGATTCAATACTTTTACATATACAGCGTTAGCAACCCCTTCTGCAACACCAGCGTCAGGTAATTACTATTGTGGAGTTACTGGTTGGTATGGAGCATCAAACCGTCTTGGAATGTTCGATTCGCAAAACGGCGTTTTTTGGGAGTTTGACGGTCAAACACTAAATGCGGTGCGCCGTAGTTCTACTTATCAAATTTCAGGTCGTGTTTCTATTACAAATGGAGCAGAAACAGTTACACAAACAAGCGCGTCATTCCCAACAACCTTCTCAAAGCAGTTGAATATTGGAGACAGTATTATCATTCGCGGTATTTCATACCGCGTGATTGATATTGTTAGCGATACACAATTGTCAATTTCTCCAGCATATCGAGGAGCAACAATTACAAATGCAATTGTTACAAAAACAACTGAAACTCGTATTCCGCAATCATCTTTCAACATTGATAAGTTAGATGGAACTGGTGCATCAGGTTACAACATTGACCTAAGTAAAATGCAGATGTTCTACATTGACTACACTTGGTACGGAGCAGGTTTCATTCGTTGGGGCGTTCGTGGTCCAAACGGAAATGTTATTTATTGTCACAAGTTGCCTAACAACAATGTGAACGCCGAAGCCTATATGCGCTCAGGTAACTTGCCAGCGCGTTATGAATCAATAACTCAACCCCCATTTACTTATGCAACAGCAAGTATTGGAGCGGCAGATGCAACAATAACCGTTGCAAGCACAACAGGATTCCCTACTCCATCAGTGGGAAGTCCAGGAACTTTGTTGATTCGTAACAGTTCAGCATATGAATATGTCAACTATACGACTATGACAAGTACTCAGTTTGGTGGTTTGACCCGCGCACAGTCAGGTAATGCTTCATTGGCTTTGACGATTGCATCAGGCTCAAACACCGCAACCGTGTCCTCCGCAGCAAATTTGCAAATTGGGCAACAGGTAATTGATGTTACAAACGGTTATTTGCCCGAAGGTACTTACATAACTGGAATCTCAGGAACAACTCTTACCTTGTCAAACGCTGCTACTGGAGCAAACCCAACAGTTATTGCAGTTCCGCCAGGAGCGTCATCAGGTCAATCATTCACAGTTTCAAGTCCTAATACAAACCCAACTTCTGTTGAACTTTTTAGACCTACATTTGCTCCGACTATTAGTCACTGGGGAACATCCGTAATCATGGATGGTCGCTTTGATGATGATAAGTCACTTCTCTTTACCTATGGTCAGATAACATATACAAATATTTTAGCGGGAGCAAATAAAGCGTTGTTTGCAATCCGCGTTGCTCCATCTGTTGATAACGGTATCCCATCAGCATTTGGTGCGCGTGAACTTGTAAATCGTATGCAGTTGATTCTTCGTGCGCTTGATATTACAACCAAGACATCGGGCGCGAATATGCTTGTTTTGGCAACATTGAATGGCACTCCATCATCAGCAACCACTTGGACATCAATCAACTTGGCAGCGGGAGCGCAAAACTCATCTCTTGCGCAAATTGCTGATTTTTCTGCTGGTTCAACTACCGTAGCAGGTGGTGAAATAACAGGTGGATTCTTTGTAGCCAGTACTGGTTCTGTTTCCTTAGAAACAGTTCGCGACCTCGGTAACTCCATTCTTGGTGGCGGAGCAGCAACAGCCAATACGGGTATTTATCCTGATGGTCCCGATGTTCTAACAATTTCTGTAACCAACTTGGGTACAGCAGCGGTAGATGTACTTGGTCGCTTGTCTTGGACAGAAGCCCAAGCGTAAAAAGTGTGTCGCAAGAGTATCAAGCAAATAGTTTGGTGTTATCCTGCTCACAGAGATGGAAGGAAAGTCAATGGCTAGACCTAGAAAAATGGTTGCTTTGAATATTGAAGAAACCAGTGGCGTTGACCATCCTGCTCATCTTCAAGAGGGGTGGTTGGTCATCAAGTCTGCGGACTCAGATGTTGCTAATCTTCTCTCAGACCTTGCAAAAAATGAAAACGATTCAGGCACTCGCCTGATACAAGATGGGACTGAGGAGGAACCAATGGCCCAAGACGAGACAATCGAAACTCCTGTAGCAGAAGAAGCAGTTGTTGTTGAAGAAACAGCAGAAGCAACTCCAGCAGCAGAAGAAGTAGAAAAAGATGCTCTTGCCGACGCTAATAAAAAAATCGCAGAACTAGAGGCGAAGTTGACAGAGACAATGAAGGAACTCGACAAGATGAAGGGTAAGGACATCAAGAAGTCCGAAACTACTCTTGAAGATGAAGTAATCAAGTCTGCACCTGAGAGCGTTCAAAAAATGTTCGCAGATGCTAAAGCAGCAGCAGTCGAAGCAATTGCTAAGGCAGCAGCAACAGAAGAAATTCTAAAGAAAGAGCGCGAAGAACGCGCCGATGCAGATGCTATTGAAAAGGCAAAAGCATGGGGACACCTTCCACTAGAAGCAGCAAAGATTGGTCCCGCCTTGCGTCGCTTGGCAGCGATTGATTCCGACCTCGCTAAGTCAGTTGAAGAAATGCTCAACGCTGTTGAAGCGCAAGCAGAATCAGCAAATATCTTTGCCGAAATCGGCAAGTCAGCAACTCCAGCGGGAGGAAGTGCTTACGAGACACTTACTTCAATGGCAAAGTCAGTTGTTGAAACAGGCGGAGGAACATTCGAGGCAGCATTCACAGATGCAATCTTGAAAAATCCTTCACTTTACAATCAGTATCTAAGCGAGAAGGGTGCTAACTAGAAATGGCATACGAATTCAGTAATTACAGCGTAAAGGTCACCCTCGTAGCGGGTGCTGACCTTTCAGCATTGCAGTACTACTTTGTAAAACTAAACGCAAGCGGACAAGCAGTTGCTTGTGCTGCTGCAACGGATGTCCCAATTGGTGTTCTTCAGAACGCACCAACTTCAGGACAAGAAGCCGAAATCCTAATCGTAGGTGGAACTAAGGTTGTTGCTGGTGCAGCAATCACACTTCCATCAGCAATTGGAACAGGTGCAACAGGTAAGGCAGTCGCGCTTACCACAACAGACACAACCAAGTATGTAGTCGGTTCGCTTATCACCGCTGCTGGTGCTGACCTTGATGTTGTTACTGCCGTTATCAACTGCGCTAACGCAACAAGAGCCAACTAAGGAGAAATGACAAATGCCACAGCCAAGTATCAATACAGTACACATTGATGCGATTCTGACTAATATCTCAGTCGCATACATCCAAAAGCAAGAAAACTTCATTGCTGACAAGGTATTCCCAGTAGTACCTGTTGACAAGAAATCAGACAAGTACTTCACTTACAACAAGAACGATTGGTTCCGTGATGAAGCGCAGCGTCGTGCAGATGCAACCGAATCTGCTGGTTCAGGCTACAGCCTAAACACAGGTTCATACTCTGCTGATGTATGGGCTTTCCACAAAGACATTGGTGACCAAACAATCGCAAATGCAGATGCACCTCTCAACCCTCTACGCGAGGCAACTGAGTTCGTAACATCTCGTTTGATGCTCCGCAAGGAACTACAGTTTGTAACCGACTTCTTCACCACAAGTATTTGGGGAACAGATGTAACAGGTGTTGCAGGTACTCCAACAACAGGTCAGACAAAGCAATGGTCTGACTACACATCATCTGACCCAATCAATGACATCGAAGCAGCAAAGTCAGTAATTCTTTCAACAACAGGTTTGGCTCCAAACACACTTGTTCTCGGATACGAAGTATTCCGTCAGTTGAAGAATCACCCTGACCTAGTTGACCGTATCAAGTACACATCTTCACAGACAATCACAGAAGATATGCTTGCTCGTATGTTCGACCTAGACCGCGTACTCGTTGCTAAGGCTGTAAAGGCTACAAACAACGAAGGTGCAACAGCAGCATACGGTTTTGCTTACGGCAAGGCTGCACTTCTTTGCCATGTTGCTTCTGCTCCAGGACTCCTAACACCATCAGCGGGTTACACCTTCTCATGGACAGGCGTTTCAGGCGGTATCGGTTCAAATATCGGTGTTCGCTCATTCCGTATGGAATCTCTCAAGGCAGAACGCGTTGAGGCAGAAATGGCGTTTGACAATAAGGTAATCGGTACAGACCTCGGTTACTTCTGGAACACAATCGTCGCTTAGTCAACAAGTAGATGGGGGGAGTTGGCTTAGGTCGCTCCCCCCTCTCTTTAGAAAAGAAAAGGAAAAAAAATGGCAAATCCATTACGCCTTTCTAAGGGCGATGTAGTAGCAGGAGAGATTCTTTCTGACACAGATTTAGAAGTTGGAGACGATGCTTACATCGTCGGTGCTTTTGGTCGTGGCTATGTAGCAACAACTGTTGTTGACGGTGCTTCGATGACTTTTACAGCAGCAAATCTTTTGACAGGAATTATCTCAGCAACTCCAACAGCAAACCGAAATGTTACTGCTCCAACAGCAGCGACAATCATTGCTGCGGTAGATGCACTAAACCCAACAGGTTTAGGTTTTGAGTTTACAATCGTGAACCTAGCACCTACGACTTATTCGCTTACTTTGGTAACAGCAACAGGTCTTACTCTTGTAGGGTCAATGGCTGTGGCTGCTGCTTCAAGCGGTACATTTATTGCTCGCCTTGATTCAACCTCAGCAGTAACAATTTACCGAAAGTAAATAATGAAAGCACAACTTTTGAAAAGTATGCTTATTGATGGAGAAACAGTTCCAGCGGGAACAGTTCTTGAAGTTAGCGGTTGGAAAAATGTAAAGTCTTTGGAAAGTATGCGTTTTATTACATTTGTAACAGAAGCAGAAGAAACACCAAAGAAAGAAGTAAAGGCGAAAGTCGCAAAGTAAGAACATGGAATAAACTAAAGGGGCGATTCAGAAATGGGTCGCCCTTCTTAGTCTAAGGAGATTCAAATGGCAATTTCAACCTCAGCGGTTACTCTTACGACCACGCCTCAAAAAATCACAAATGATTTTACTGGTCGAAATGGTTGCATTCTTTATATTTCAAACCCATCAGCATCAGTAGATGTTTATTTAGGTGGTAGTGCATCAAGTACAACAGCAGATGCTTTTATTTTGTACGCAAAAACCGTTTACCAATCGTCAAACATCCTTACAATAAAATTAGAAGATAACGAAGATTTGTACGCTTTTGTGGGAACTGGAACTCTTGCAATTCGCGTCATGCATCAAGGAGACTAAAAATGGCACTTACACATCAAAGAATTTCAATTACATCAACAGCAGTTATTATTTCTTCTTCATTTGCTGGTAGAGATGGTCAGTCAGTAATGATTCAAAATCCTGCTACAAATGCAACCGTCTATTTAGGGGGAACGGGAGTCACCGCTTCTAACTATGGCTATGCGCTTCCAAGTGACGCAACTGTTTCCATAGACCTAAAAATAGGAGAAGAACTTTATGGTGTTGTTGCAGGAGGCAGTTATACGGTGAATGTAATTCGTCAAGGTGCGTAAATTAGATGCCGTTGACATCAAATTTATCAACAGTTACCGTCAGCGGTACATTTGTTGATATTCAAGGTAATGCGATAGCGGGACAGGTTACTTTTACCCCTAGAGCAACCTTGACAGATACCGTAGCCAATCAAATCATTGTTCCTAAGACAGTTACGGTAACCCTTGATTCAAACGGCTCTTTCAGCACAGTTTTGCCAGCGACCGATGACACAGATTTGACCCCGTATAACTTCACTTATTATGTAACCGAGTCTTTTGTTGGCGGTCGTTCATACGACATCACAGTTCCAGCGGGTACTGCTCTCAACCTCGCAGATGTTGCTCCAGCCACTCTAAGCGTTGGAGCGGGTTCAACCTATATCACCCTCACTACATACAACACTTTGTACAATCAAGTACAAACAATGGTGGCAACAGTCAACACAGCGACCACAATTACCACTCAAGTAACCACAGCCTCAAATGCAGCGACATCCGCAGCCACATCCGCCTCGACCGCAGCAACAGCAGCAACGGAGTACACATTGGTTATGCACCCGTTTTTATTGATGGGTGTATAAATGGCACTAGCAAGCAATATTGCGCTGACCACGATTACTGGTCAATTTGTTGATTATCAAGGTAATGCGGTTGCAGGACAAATCAAATTCACCATGAGTAAAACCTTGCGCGATTCAATTGCAGACCAAATTATTGTGCCTTCAACAGCAACAGCAACGCTTGACGGCACTGGAGCATTTACCGTTACCTTGCCAGCCACAGACGACCCTGAATTGAGCGAAACCTTCACTTATGCAGTTGAGGAGTCTTTTACTGGGGGACGCTCGTATAACATTTCGTTACCAGCAGTAAACAGTACCATTCGCACAAACTTATGCGCGAACCCGTCCGCGGAAGCAAATGTTGCGGGAACTACTCCAACAAATGCAACAGCAGGGCAAAACTTTAGCAATTTTAGAACTGGAATCGGTGGTTCAACAGGTACTTCATTTCAACTTACCTCGACTGGAGGCGTTGGAACTCTTGCTTGGGACAGAATTGCAACAACCGTTGGTTCATCTTATGCGTGGTCAGGTTATGTCAAAGATGGCACCACAAGCGCACAGTGGGTTGCTAAAATTGTTTGGTATTCAGTTCAAACGGGTGGAACTGCTATTTCGACCTCTACGGGAACAGCGACCACGGTAAACACCTCAGGATGGACAAGAGTTAGCGTCATAGCGACAGCACCAGCATTGGCAACATGGGCAGAAATTCAAATTGTTTCCGCAACCTCATTGACTAGCACCCAGTACGCTTTTATTGACAGTTGTTTGTTTGAACAGACCACAACAGTCAAAAGTTACTTTGATGGGTATTCAACTGACAGTCTTGGGGGTTCGCCGTATTGGAATGGAACGCCCAATGTTTCATCATCCACCTTTCCCGATTTTGGTGGCTCAATTGCTTACACATCTATTTCACCAATTTATAGTTTGAACCCAATTTATTATGTGTATCCGAACTCAAACCAATGGACAACACTTGATGCGCAAGTTCAAACTTTAGATGCTCAGGTTGACCAAACAAATGGTTGGTTTGTTTTGTATAACCCTAATTATGCCAACTTGACCTTCAAGGCATATTCGGTGTACGCAAGTCAAAATACCTACGCGACCATGAAGGCAGGTCCCGTAATTGTTCAGAATTCCGACATATCCCCTTACATAGCGATTGCACAGGCGTATCAGAGTGCCGCGGAGACCTCAAAAACGGCAGCACAGTTATCATTGACCTCAATAGAAAACATCGAGGGTACATATTTGCACCCCTTCGCTGTGACAGGAGCATAAAAAATGGCAGCAACCTACAAGGTTCTTGGTCAGCAAAACCCATCAGCGGGTGCATTGACCACTCTTTACACAGTTCCAGCGGGAAAGACAGCCGTTGTTTCCTCAATAACCGTATGTAATTTATCTTCAAGCGCACAGGCAACTTTCAGAATCGCTGTTCGCGTAGCAGGAGCGTCAATCACAAATGCTCAATACATCTCTTTCAATGTGTTTTTAGATTACAGCGAAACAAAGGCTTACACACTTGGATTGACTCTTGGAGCAACAGATGTAGTAAGCGTTTATGCTTCAAACACAAACTTAGCCTTTAGCGCGTTTGGGTCGGAGATTGTCTAATGCCTAATACTTCGCGAGGGTATCCATATCCACTTTCAACAGCAGCAGCAGATGTGCCAGCGGATTTACTTCTTTTGGTCAATGCGCTCAATACTGATGTTGGTACTGTGGCAACCACAGCCTCAACAGGTGTAACAAACGCAGCAACAGCACTTCAAGCAGATACAGACAACACAACATTGACGATTATGGGAGCGTGGTTATAGTGCCTACATTACCAAAAGTGCTTTTCCGAGGAGCAGCAACTACAACAGTAACTACAACTTTGTACACAGTTCCAGCATCAACAACTGGAATAGTTACAAATATAGTTGTTACTAACACAGCCAACGCAGCCCGCACCTTTACTTTGAAAATCAATGGTATTGATTTTGCGACTACGGCAGCGATAGCAGCAAACTCAATTGCGACATTCGACATCAAGCAAGTTTTGACAGCAACACAAATTGTTGCAGGTGGAGCATCAGCAACAGATGTCAATTTCCATATTAGCGGAGTGGAGATTTCCTAATGGCTAGTACAGTATTTCCAGTACCTAGCAGCGCGAGTGTAAGTACTCTCAAACAAACATTTTATGCTCCAACAGCAAGCACTGTTATTTATGGTGCTAGTACATCCTTGAGTGCAGGTGTTTACACTTTGACTTGTACCTCCTCGACAATTACCACAATGACTTTTTATAGTGGCGATACTGCTATACTTACAGCAGTAACAGCATCGGGAACAGTAAGCATCAATCTTTCACAAGCAGCAACCCGTGTGACCTACTACACAAACACAGGTTCAACAATTCAAATTGACCTACAAATTACAGGTCTAGCGGTCACATACGCAGCAACAGGTACTTTGACGACTCTTACTACAACGCAGACATGGGCTTCAAACGCAGCAGGTCCCGCATATGTAGTTATAGTTGGGGGTGGAGGTTCAGGACGCGGAGGTCAGCCGTACGCTTCGACAGCAGGTGGCGGTGGTTCAGGTGGTGTCGGGGGACAAACTGTTGCTTTGTCTGCTACAAACTATGCAATCACAATCGGGACTGGTGGCGTTAGCACTGGGCAAAATTCATTTGCGGGAAATGCAACAAACGCTTTTGGTATCACTTCAAACGGCGGTGGCGGTGGTTCAGCAGGTGGCGGTGGTTCAGGT
>Ga0214921_10000728_pt1 | contig 59178 bp, 58 predicted proteins | sample LL1505_MetaG_FD_177992 | JGI IMG/M metagenome (GOLD analysis project Ga0214921, IMG submission 177992) | Freshwater microbial communities from Lake Lanier, Atlanta, Georgia, United States - LL-1505 | ecosystem: Environmental > Aquatic > Freshwater > Lake | place: USA: Georgia | collected...
GGTGGTTTGCTCGCGCGACTCGAAAGTCCGGACCTTCCGTTTCGATGTCGAGCTTCCCGCCCCAAGCACACTCAATTTGGATTCAATCGATACATGACTACGATTCGCGTGAAAGAAAACGAGCCATTCGACGTGGCACTGCGCCGCTTCAAGCGCACCATCGAGAAACTCGGCTTGCTGACCGATCTGCGGGCACGCGAGTTCTACGAAAAGCCGACCGCCGAGCGCAAGCGCAAGAAGGCTGCGGCAGTGAAGCGCCACTTCAAGCGCGTTCGCAGCATGCAGCTGCCGAAAAAGCTGTTCTGACAGCCTTGTCGCGCCACCGAAAGGCCCGCTCTTTGCGGGCTTTTTCTTTGCACGACGGACTTTCCCGCACGATCAATACCCTACGGACGCGCCCACCATGAGCCTGAAAGATCAGATCACCGAGGACATGAAGACCGCCATGCGCGCGAAGGACGCGCCCCGGCTGTTGACCATTCGTGGGCTGCTGGCCGCCTGCAAGCAGCGTGAGGTCGATGAGCGCATCATCCTCGACGACGCAGCGGTCATCGCCATCCTCGACAAGCTCATCAAACAGCGCAAGGACTCGATCTCGCAGTTCAGCAGCGCGGGCCGCACCGACCTGGTCGACAAGGAAACGGCCGAGTTGAAGGTTCTGGAGGGCTACCTGCCGCAGCGCCTGAGCGCTGACGAGATCACAGTCCAGGTGCAGGCTATCGTGGCGGAACTTGGCGCCACCGGCCCCGGCGACATGGGCAAGGTGATGGCCGCGGTCAAGGCCAAGCTGGCAGGCCAAGCCGACATGGGCCTGGTGTCTGCAGCCGTGAAGCAGGCCCTGGCCCGCTGAGTTTCTACCCCGCAAGGAGCCCACCGATGAGCTTGCCACCACTGCAACCCCTGAGCGCCCATGTCAGTGCCGCACCTCAGCTCGAAGCCGCGGCGATGGCGCTGGTCGCGCAGGCTGGGTTCAAGAGCGTCATCAACAACCGGCCGGACCACGAAGGCGGTGCCGATCAGCCCACCAGCGCGGCCATCGAAGCCGCAGCCCTGGCCGCCGGGCTGTCTTACCGGCACCTGCCGGTCGCGCCGGGCTACCAGAGCCCGGACGAAATCGCGAGGTTCCGCGAACTGATCGATACGCTGCCGAAGCCGATCCTGGCGTTCTGCCGCACCGGCACCCGCTCGGGAAAGCTGTTCCAGGCCGCCATATCAGCCTGATTCGCGCCTGGTGCTGAACCTGCTCAAGCTGTCGCGCCTGATCGACCGGTTGAACGCCGCCGTCGGGCGGTGGGTGGCCTGGCTGGTGCTGGCCGCGGTACTTGTCAGCGCCGGCAATGCAGTGGTGCGCAAGCTGCTCAACACCAGCTCGAACGCCTTCCTGGAAATCCAGTGGTACCTGTTCGCCGCCGTTTTCCTGCTGGTGGCCGGCGACACGCTGCGCCGCCAGGCGCATGTGCGCATCGACGTGCTGTCGGGTCGGCTTTCAAAGCGCACGCAAGCCTGGATCGACATCCTGGGTGTGCTGTGCTTTCTGATGCCGCTGGTCGTGATGGTGATCTCGCTGTCGTGGCCGCTCGTGGCACGCGCATACACGTCCGGCGAGATGTCCAACAACGCGGGCGGCCTGATCCGCTGGCCAGTGCTGGCGCTGCTGCCGCTGGGCTTTGCGCTGCTGGGGCTGCAGGGCCTGTCTGAGCTGATCAAGCGGGTGGCCTGGCTGCGCGGCCTCGTCGCAGATCCGGCAGTCGCCCAGGACGACACCGTGGCCGGCAAGGACAGCCGTTGATGCACGAGCTGATCGCCGCCAACATCGCGCCGCTGATGTTCGGCTCGCTGGTGATCTTTCTGCTGGTGGGATACCCGGTCGCGTTCTCTCTGGGCGCCTGCGGACTGTTCTATTCGCTGGTCGGGATCGAGTTGGGCCTGCTGCCAGCGTCGCTGATGCAGGCGCTGCCGCTGCGCATCGTCGGCATCATGCAGAACGACACCCTGCTGGCGATCCCGTTCTTCACCTTCATGGGGTTGATCCTCGAACGATCAGGCATGGCCGAGGACCTGCTGGACACCATCGGCCAACTGTTCGGGCCGATCCGCGGTGGCCTCGCCTATGCCGTGATCTTCGTCGGCGCGATGCTCGCGGCCACCACGGGCGTGGTCGCGGCTTCGGTGATCTCGATGGGGCTGATCTCGCTGCCCATCATGCTGCGCTACGGCTATGACCGTCGGGTGGCCAGCGGCGTGATTGCAGCCTCTGGGACGCTGGCGCAGATCATCCCGCCATCGCTGGTTCTGATCGTGCTCGCCGACCAACTCGGGCAGAGCGTGGGCGATCTCTACCATGGCGCCTTCGGTCCGGCCTTGCTGCTGACCGGCTTCTATGTGCTGTACGTGCTGGTCATCAGCCTCGTGCGGCCCGAGTGGGTGCCGGCGATGCCCGCCGCAGCCCGCACGCTGGGCGGCCGGCCGCTGGACTCGGGCTGGCGATCACAGATGCGGCTGTATGGTCATGTGGCGCTGGTGCTGGTGCCGCCACTGGCCCTGATCTTCCTGGTGCTCGGCACGATCTTCCTCGGCATTGCCACACCCACGGAAGGTGGTGCGATGGGCGCGGTCGGCGCGCTGCTGATGGCGATCCTGCGACGCCGCCTCAACATGGGCCTTCTGCGCCAGGCCATGGACAGCACGGCGCGGCTGTCGTGCTTCGTGATGTTCATCCTGATCGGCTCGACGGTGTTCAGCCTGACCTTCCAGGCGGTCGACGGGCCGAAGTGGGTGGAGCACCTGCTGACCGGCCTGCCCGGGGGCGCGCTGGGCTTCCTGATCGTCGTCAACCTGCTGATCTTCGTGCTGGCGTTCTTCCTGGACTTCTTCGAGCTGGCCTTCATCGTGGTCCCGCTGCTCGCCCCGGTGGCCGCGGCGCTGGGCATCGACCTGGTCTGGTTCGGCGTGCTGCTGGCGGTGAACATGCAGACCTCATTCATGCATCCGCCGTTCGGCTTCGCGCTGTTTTACCTGCGCAGCGTCGCGCCTGAGCGGGAGTACACCGACGCGGTGACCGGCCAGCGCATGGCGCCGGTCACCATCGGGCAGATCTACCGCGGCGCGATTCCCTTCGTGCTGATCCAGCTGACGCTGGTGGCGTTGATCATTGCGTTCCCGCAACTCGTGTCTCGAGGCGACAAGGAAGTCACCCGCATCGATGCGGATGCGGTGCTGCAGCAGATGCAGACCGATCAGAACGCGATCGACGCTGCAGACGCGGCCAGCGCAGCCGAATCGCACGACCCGACTGCTGCCGACGAAGATCCGTTGAAGGCGCTGCTGGAGTCGGTCGAAGCCGACCGCAAGGCCTCCGGCAAGTAACGAGACAGCCCGCGCCGCGTGCGGATTCGCGGCCGCTCAGAGCTTGACGCTCTGCATGTAGCGATCGAAGCTGGACTCGGCAAATCGGAACCAGAGGTTCTGTTCGCGGCGGAAGGCGGAATAGTCTTCGTAGACCTTCTTCCAGTTCGGGTTCTTCGTGCTCAGTTCGTCGTACAGCTGCATCGACTGCTTGAACGCTTCATCGAGCACCGGCTTCGGAAACGGCAAGACCTTCACGCCGGCTTTCACCAGCGATTTCAATGCAGCCGGGTTCTTGGCGTCGTAGCGGGCCTGCATGTCGATGTGGGCGACCGCTGCAGCGGCTTCAACGACTGCCTTGTACTCGGCAGTCAGTTTCGCGTAGGCCTGCGTGTTGATGAAGAAATCAATCTGCGGACCACCTTCCCACCAGCCGGGATAGTGGTAGAAAGGTGCGACCTTGTAGAAGCCGAGTTTCTCGTCGTCGTACGGGCCGATCCATTCGACAGCGTCGATCGTGCCTTTTTCGAGCGCCTGGTACACCTCGCCGCCAGGGATGCTCTGCGACACCGCGCCCATACGCTCGATGACACGGCCGGCGAAGCCACCGATGCGCATCTTGAGGCCCTTCATGTCGTCCAGTGACTTGATTTCCTTGCGGTACCAGCCACCCATCTGAACCCCCGTGTTGCCGCCGGGGAAGTTGATGATGTCGTACTTGGCGTAGAACTCGCGCATCAGCTTCAGCCCATTGCCGTGAAAGGTCCAGGCGGACATCTGGCGCGAGTTGAGACCGAATGGAATGGCCGCACCGATGGCAAAGGTTTCGTCCTTGCCGAAGTAGTAATAGGGCACGGTGTGCGCCATTTCGACCGTGGCCGCCTGCACGCCATCGACCACGCCAAACGGCGGCAGCAGTTCTCCGGCAGGATGAACGCTGATCTGAAACTTACCGCCGGTCATCTCGCCCACCTTCTTCGCGAACAGCTCTGCCGCACCGAAGATGGTGTCCAGCGATTTGGGAAAGCTGGAGGCAAGACGCCAGCGCAAATTCGCCTGGGCGTGGACGAGGGCCGGTGCGGTGCCTGCCGCAAGCACGCCGGCCAGGCCGCTGTGGTGGATGAATCGACGACGTTGCACGCAGGCGCTCGGCAGAGAAGACAGGGTGACAGTGACGGATCAGCTGCCCGCGATCTTCATCGAATCGACCAGCACCGAGCCAATGGTTTTTCCACCCGTGGTGTAGGCATCGGCGCCCACCGCCACGATGCCCTTGAACATCTGCTTGAGATTGCCGGCGATGGTGATCTCGTTGACCGGATGCACGATGCGACCGCGCTCGACCCAGAAACCGGCCGCACCGCGCGAATAGTCGCCCGTGACCGGGTTGACGCCCTGCCCCATCAGCTCGATCACGAACAGGCCGCGATCCAGCTTGCGCAGCATCGCCGCCAGATCGTCACCAGGCTGGGTCAGCCGGCTGGAGAGCATCAGGTTCTGCGAGCCGCCGGCATGCCCGGTGGTGCGCATGCCGAGCTTGCGCGCCGAGTAACTCGAAAGGAAGTAACCCTGCGCGACGCCGCCCTTGACGATATCGCGCGCGCGGGTCATCACGCCTTCATCATCGAACGGCGCGCTGGCCTTGCCGCGCAGCTGATGCGGATCTTCGTGGATGTCGATGTGCTTGGCGAGCACCCGCTTGCCCAGGCTGTCGAGCAGGAAGCTCGACTTGCGGTACAGCGCCCCGCCGCTCGTGGCCTGCACATAAGCGCCGAGCAAACCAGCGGCAATGGTTGACTCGAACAGCACCGGCACTTCACAGGTCTTGACCTTGCGCGACTTCAGCCGCGACAGCGCCCGCTCGGCCGCGTAACGGCCGACCGCCTCGGGGGACGCGAGTTGATCGGCCGAGCGCATCGAGCTGTACCAGGCATCGCGCTGCATGTCGTCGCCGCGGCGGCCAGGCAGCGAAGCAATCGGCGCCACCGACAGCGAATGCCGTGAGCTGGCGTAGCCACCGCGAAACCCGCGGCTGTTGCCGGCGAAGAAATGCGACTGCTGCGCCGACACGCCGGCGCCTTCGGAATTGGTGATGCGTGGATCCAGCGTCAAGGCGGCCCGCTCGCAGCGCTGTGCGATCTCGGCGGCGCCGGCGGCATCAATCGCCCAGGGGTGAAACAGGTCGAGGTCGCGCGTGGCAGCCTCGCCCAGGGCCAGATCGGCCGCGTCCGGCAGGCCGGCGGCCGGGTCGTCGGCGGTGAAGCGGGCGATGTCGTGTGCTGCGCGCACGGTCTGTTCGAGCGCAGTGCGCGAGAAGTCAGAGGTGCTCGCATTGCCGCGCCGCTGGCCGATGTAGACCGACACGCTGATCGACTTGTCGCGGTTGCGCTCGACATTCTCGATCTCACCCTTGCGCACGGACACCGACAGGCCGACGCCCTCGGACACCTCGGCGCCGGCATCGGTGGCACCGATCTGGGCTGCGAACTTCAGCGCGTCATCGACCAACTGCTGGAAATCGGCACGGGCATAGGCAAAGCCGGTGGACACGGATGACGGCGAGGTCTTTGGGGGCATGGGCGGGGGACGTCGGTTGGATTGCGGCGCAGGCAGCAGAAAACGAAATGGGGAACTGAATCGAAGTCACATCCAAGCGGCATGGCGCGACCGTCGCTGGAGAGCCCCGTGGCTATGATACCGAGCGGCTTTTCACCAGCGACCGCAGTCTGCGCTTCGCCCTTCGCCCCGCTTTCACAGCCGACCATGCCACACAACGAGTCACCAGACCCCGACGACGCCGAACCCATCCCGGCATGGCTCACCCGCCCGAGCAAGACCCGGCGCAAGAAGGACTCGCACGATCTGCAGGACCTGGGCGTGGCGTTGGTAGAGATGCCGGACAACCGGCTGGTCGATCTGCCGATGGACGAGATCCTGCTGGACGCCATCCGCCAGTACCGTGGCACCAAGACCCACGAAGGTCGGCGCCGCCAGATGCAGTACATCGGCAAGCTGATGCGCCGCACCGACCCCGAACCGCTGCGTGAAGCGGTCGCTGCGATGCAACTCGGTCATGCAAAGGACGCCCTCGCGCTGCACGATGCGGAACGCTGGCGCGCGGAGCTGATCGCCAGCGACGACGCATTGACCGAATGGACGGCCGAGCGCCCCCAGGCCGATGTGCAGCAGCTGCGCAGCCTGATCCGCGCGGCGCGCAAGGACGCCTCGGTGCTGCCCGAGCAGCGCAGTGGCAAGGCCTTTCGCGAGTTGTTCAAGTTCATCCGGCAATACCCGACGCCGTCAGCGCCAGCCTCTGACGGCAGTTGAGTCCTCCCAGTCGACACTGCCATGAGTGAACTTGACGCCGCGGCCCTGGACATCGTGCGCATCGGCATCGTGTCGATCAGCGACCGTGCGTCGGCAGGCGTCTACGAGGACAAGGGTGTGCCTGCGCTGCAGGACTGGCTGACGCGCGCGGTGCGCAACCCGGTGCACTGGAATACGCGGCTGATTCCCGACGAGCAGGCCGGCATCAGCGCCGCGCTGTGCGAACTGGTCGACGACGCGGGGTGCCACCTGGTGCTGACGACCGGAGGCACCGGCCCCGCACCGCGCGATGTGACCCCGGAAGCCACGCTCGCCGTTGCACACAAGGTGATGCCGGGATTCGGCGAACAGATGCGCAGTATCAGCCTGCACTTCGTTCCCACGGCCATCCTGTCGCGTCAGGTCGCGGTGATCCGCGACCAAGCCTTGATCATCAACCTGCCGGGCCAGCCGAAATCGATTGCTGAAACGCTCGAGGGTTTGCCCACGGCCACGCCACCGGTGCCGGGCATCTTCGCGGCCGTGCCGTACTGCATCGACCTGATCGGCGGACCCTACCTGGAAACCGACCCGACGCTTTGCAAGGCGTTCCGGCCGAAGTCGGCGCTGCGGCCCACGCCGAACTGATCCGCTTCACTTCACGAGCTGACTCAGCGCAGCAGCGTTGAATTGGTCGGTCGTCTGGGCATCGGGCGGCACGCAGTCTGCCCGGGCCGACTCACTCGGCCGCTTGGACAAGGTCTCGATGGCCTGCCAGAGCAGCGTGATCTGATGCTCTTGTGTGGCGGCATGGTCGATCAAACCCTTCATGGCCTGGGCTACCGGGTCATCGCCCTGCGTGATGCCATACGCCGAGAAACCCATCTTGGCGGCTGTGGCCTCGCGCACGGCATCGGCCTGCGCATCGATGATCCGGGCCGGGTTGCCAACCGCTGTGGCGCCGGCCGGCACTGGCTTCAGCACCACCGCATTCGAGCCCACTCGGGCGTTGTCGCCGACGGTGAAGCCACCGAGCACCTGCGAATTGGCCCCGACGATCACCCCACGGCCCAGCGTCGGGTGGCGTTTGGCACCTTTGCTGAGCGAGGTACCACCGAGCGTGACGCCCTGGTAGATGGTGCAGTCATCACCGATCTCGGCGGTCTCGCCGATGACCACGCCCATGCCGTGGTCGATGAAGACTCGTCGCCCGATCCGGGCTCCGGGATGAATCTCGATGCCAGACACAAATCGCGCCAGATGCGAGATGAATCGGCCGAGCCAGAGCCAGCCGTTCTGCCAGAACCAGTGCGCCCGACGATGCAGCACCAGCGCGTGCAGGCCTGGATAGCAGGTCAGTACTTCCCAGGCACTGCGCGCCGCGGGGTCGCGTTCAAGAATGCAGGTGATGTCTTCGCGGAGGCGCTGGAACATGGTTTGTTGGGTATAGCCAGCAACCAGTCTAGCCGCACGCCCGCCGAGGCGCTGTCGTCAACAGACGCAAAAAAGGCCCCGAGAGGGGCCTTTTACAGGGAGGTCACAACTTAGATCGCAGGCGATTGCGGGACATGAAGCCGATCGCGCAAAGACCCGCCAGCATCAGCGCGTAGGTTTCAGGCTCAGGCACAGCTGCCGTGAAGTTGTCGATCTGCACATTGATCGGCGCGAACACAGCATGGTTGTCGGTCTCGAATGCATTGCCACCCGAAAGGAAGCGCACTTGATCGAACTGCTCGCCCTCACCCGCCCAGAAGTTCACGTACTGGCCTCCGCGGAATGCACCTTGAAACCCATTGGCCTGCGCGAAAACGTCAGAACCACCGAACCTCTTCAACAGATTGCCGCCGCTGTAAAACTCAACGGAGTTGTAGCTGTCTGGCGAACCCCACAAGAAGCCGTAGTAAGTGGCGCTGAAGTTCAACTGCACGACGCCGGGACCGCCTTGCCGGCCGGAGGTGCCGAGCGACCACCACTGGCCTGTAGAGCCCGGAGGCTTGGCAGTGATGCCGCTCGCAGAAGCCGAGAAGAATGCACCACCCGTCGGGTTCAGCGAAATCGTTGCGTCGGGGTCGAAGGTGTCAGTTGCGACGCCTTCTACCAGCGAAGACGCGCCGCTGGTGACGGTGAAAGAAATCGCCTGAGCCTGGGTGGCGGCGAGGATCGCCGCTGCCACTGCAAGGGATTTGAGTGATGCCATGGGTACTCCGGACTGCGTCAGTCGAGCACCCCTTGCTCGACCTATCTCGGCATCCTAGGCATCCGGGCTCATGCCGCACACCCCGCGACTGCGGGGCTCAAACGCTGTCGTTTGGCAGACGTGTGCGCTTTTGCACAGCTTTCGCAATGCCCCGCAGCAAATGGATCTCCTCTTCGGTGACCTGCAGCCGGTTCAAGGCCTGGTTCAGCCGCGGCATCAATTTCTGCGGCGACTGCGGGTTCAGGAAATCGATGTCGATCAGCACCTCACGCCAATGCTCGAGCGCGCCCTGCACTGCGACCGCATCGGCCAGCACCGGGTCGGCACTGCGCGAGACAACCTCGAAGCCGCCCAGCGCCTGACGCCAGTCGTAGGCAATCAGTTGCACAGCCTGCGCCAGGTTCAGCGAGCCGTAGCCGGGCGCAGTCGGGATGCTCAGGGAGGCATGACATTGGTACACATCGTCGTTGCTCATGCCATAGCGTTCGGACCCGAACACAAAGGCGATGCGCTGCGGCTGCGTTGCCAGCGTGGCGAACAGTTCGCGCGGCGCATGAGTGGGCGGGCCGAAGTCGCGCGGCGTCATCGCGGTGGCGCAGGCATACGTGACGCCGTCGAGTGCTTCGGCCAAGGTGCCCACGATCCGCGCGCCATCCAGCACATCGAGCGCGCCGCTGGCCAGGGAAATCGCATCGGCCTTGCCCTTCACATTGGAGTAGCGCGGCGCCACCAGCACCAGGTCCGAGAAGCCCATCACCTTCATCGCACGCGCGGTCGAGCCGACATTACCGGGGTGGCTGGTGTTGATCAGCACGAAACGGGTCGCGTCGGCGGCAGCGGCCGACCGGTGGTCCAGGGTTTGCATGGGGGGCCCGCTAAAATCTCGATTATCGGAAGTCGATGCGCAGCGCTCGCCTGTGGTCGCTGTCGACACGCTCTTTGTCCCTGCCAGTCCGAACTCCGCCCCAAAGGTTGCCCCATGTCGCAAGCGCTCCATCCCATGCTCAACATCGCCATCAAGGCGGCACGAACGGCGGGGGCGCTGATCAACCGGGCCTCGATGGACCTCGATCTGCTTCGCATCAGCAGCAAGGCGCCAAACGACTTCGTCACCGAAGTCGATCAGGCGGCCGAGCGGGCGATCATCGAAGTGCTGCTGACCGCCTACCCTGGTCACGGCATCCTGGCCGAGGAGTCGGGGCGCGAGCACGGCGCGAAGGACAGCGACTACCTCTGGATCATCGATCCGCTCGATGGCACCACCAACTTCATCCACGGCTTTCCGGTCTACGCGGTGTCGATCGCGCTGGCCTTCAAGGGGCAGGTGCAGCAGGCAGTGGTCTACGACCCTTCACGCAACGACCTGTTCTATGCGTCGAAGGGACGCGGCGCGTTTCTCAACGACAAGCGGCTGCGGGTGTCGAAGCGCATTCGCATGTCCGATTCGCTGATCGGCACCGGCTTCCCTTTCCGCAAGGGCGACAACTTCAAGCGCTACGTCAAGATGTTCGAGGCCGTGATGCAGAACTGCGCTGGCTTGCGCCGCCCTGGCGCGGCGGCACTCGACCTCTGCTATGTGGCCGCCGGCTACTACGACGGCTTCTTCGAGACAGGTCTCAGCCCCTGGGACATTGCTGCGGGCTCGCTGATGATCACCGAGGCCGGCGGGCTGATCGGCAACTTCACCGGTGACGCCGACTTCCTCTACCAGCGCGAAGTGGTCGCCGGCAACCCGAAGATCTATGGCCAGCTGGTGCAGACCTTGGCGCCATACACCAAGGTGATAAAGGCTGAACCCGCATCCGGCACGGCAGGTTCCCTGCCCCCGCTGGCAGAAGAGGCCGACCTGACACCGGAGGCCGCACTGACGGCCGCGCTGGGTGTCTCGGAGACTCCCGGCGAACCGGTCGCCCCTGCGCCGAAGAAGCCGTCGGCCGTGCGCATCCGCAAGTCAGACGCCAAACCCGGGGGCTGATCGCCGTCAGGGTGCCGGCCGGATGGTCGCCGCGTCCTGACCAAAGAGCACCTTGCGCGAGGCTTCGTCGACCACCGGCATGGCGTTGACCTCCTGCGCACGAGCGTAGGCTCGCTCGGTGCCAGGCCGACCGCGAATGCGCTCGAACCACGCCGCCAGGTGCGGGAAGTCTTGCAGCTTCTGCTGCTGCCGCTCATGCGGCACCACCCACGGGTAGCAGGCCATGTCGGCGATCGAATAGTCGCCAGCGATGAAGTCGTGCCCTGCTTGCGCCATGTCACCCAGGTGCCTGTTGAGCACCGCATACAGGCGCGAGGTCTCCTTCACGTAGCGGTTGATCGCGTAGGGCAGTTTCTCCGGCGCGTACTGACTGAAATGGTGGTTCTGTCCGGCCATCGGGCCCAGGCCGCCCATCTGCCAGAACAGCCACTGCAACGCCAACTGTCGACCGCGCAGGTCCTGCGGGATGAAGCGCTGCGTCTTGTCGGCCAGGTAGAGCAGGATCGCACCCGACTCGAACACCGACAGCGGTGCACCGCCATCCGCTGGCGCGGTATCGACGATGGCCGGGATGCGGTTGTTCGGCGCAATCCGAAGGAAGTCGGGCTGGAATTGGTCGCCACGCCCAATGTCCACCGGCACGATGCGGTAGGGCAATGCCAGTTCTTCCAGGCACATGGTGATCTTGTGCCCGTTGGGTGTGGTCCAGTAGTAGAGATCGATCATGGTGTGTCTCCTTTGAAGATGAAGTCAGTCTGTGTTGAGGCCTCAGGCAAGGATGGCGCGACGAACGTGCGCCAGCGGCGCCTTGTCGTTGAGGGTGCCACCGGTGGTGCCGAGCTCGCGCCACAGGCCCGTCAGATCGACCGGCTCGGTCGAGTCCTTCATCCGGCCATACAGGTCGGTCAGCACGCTCTGGCCCACCGCTGCGTCAGCCGCAGCGAAGATGCGCTCCGCGGTCCATGGCGCGCCGTACTGCCCGCCCGCAGCCAGGACGCCTTGCAGTGCCTGCTGCAGGCCGGTGCGCAACTGGCTGCGCTTGAGCAGTTCCACGTCAGCCAGCAGGCAGAACATCGCACCGCCCCAGTAGGTGCGGCCCCAGGTCGGTGTGTGGTCGAGTCCTGCATCGCCGGCCCGAGGCTGGCCCTGCGGCATCGCTGTGGCCCATTCGCGCCACACTGTCTCGGCGCTGACCAGCCCGACGCGCCCGCGGGCCACGCTTTCAACATACGTGGCCACGCCTTCACTCAACCAGTTCTGCGCGCGCGGAATGCGTGGGATGGCCAGATGCACCATCTCGCGGACAAGCACCGAGTCGTCGATGAACTGCGCCTCGGTGGTGTCGCGTCCGAGGCGAATGCGGATCAGCAGCGAGGGCTCGGCATAGGTCACGCCGGTGCGCACACCGCTGCCATCTTCCGGCACCAGCAGCAGCTCGGCCTTCGGCACCGGGAAGCGGCCGAAGTAGCGCGCCACCGCATCGGCTGACCTGATCACCCAGCTGCGCGCCACCGCCTGCAAGCCCTGGGTGAAGCCGGGCGCAAACTGCAGTTCGATGCGCGAGCGCAGGATGCGCAGAGTCTCGATGCCGGGCTGTGCATTCGTCGCCACCGACCGCTCGATAGAGCGGGCGCTGTGCGATCCGCCCAGCATCAGCGCGACGCAACCGGCACGCGACAGCTCGACGATCAGCGCGCGCCGTGACAGCGCCGCAAGGGGTGCAGGGTTCATCGTCGAATCCGGGAGCAAGTCGGTCTGTCGCATCTCAGACCCCTACCTTACCGGCAATGCGATGGCTCTGCCCGGGCTCGATGCGCCCACGCGCCAATCAAAATCGCTCGCATGTCCAACGCACCGCGCCGCCTGATCGCCCACCTCGACATGGATGCCTTCTACGCGTCGGTCGAGTTGCTGCGCTATCCCGATCTGCGCGGGCAAGCGGTGGTGATCGGTGGTGGACGCGACCGGCAGCCCGTGCTGCAGCCCGATGGCACTAGCCGCTACGCCACGCTGCGCCATTACGCCGGCCGCGGTGTGGTCACCACCTGCACCTACGAAGCCCGCGCACTCGGCGTGCATTCGGCCATGGGCATGATGAAGGCAGCGCGACTGGCGCCCGATGCCGTGCTGCTGCCGGTCGACTTCGACGAATACCGCCTCTATTCGCGCCGCTTCAAGGATGCCGTGCGGCGCATCGCGCCGCAGATCGAAGACCGCGGCATCGACGAGATCTACATCGACCTGACGGAGCTGCCCGGCGCGCAGCATGATGCCGGCGCTGCCGTGGCGCGCGCGTTGAAGGATGCGGTGTTCGAGTCCACCGGCCTGCGCTGCTCGATTGCCGTGGCGCCGAACAAGCTGCTGGCCAAGATCGGCTCCGAACTGGACAAGCCCGACGGCCTCACGTTGCTCACCGAGGCCGACCTCACCACACGCATCTGGCCGCTGGCCGCGCGCAAGGTCAATGGCATCGGGCCGAAGGCCACCGAGAAGCTGGCCGGCTTCGGCCTGCACACCATCGGCGACGTGGCCGCCGCCGACCCGCAGTTTCTGATCACCGAGTTCGGCCGCAGCTTCGGCGCCTGGCTGCATGCCGCGGCCCACGGGCGCGACGAGCGGGCCATCGTGATCCACAGCGAACCGAAATCGATCAGCCGCGAAACCACCTTCGAGCGCGACCTGCACGCGGTGCACGACCGCAGTGCGCTGTCGGCGCTGTTCACCCAGCTGTGCGAGCGACTCGCCAGCGACCTGCAACGCAAGGGCTACCTGGCGCAGACGCTGGGCATCAAGCTGCGTTTCGACGATTTCAAGCGCGTGTCGCGGGATGTGACATTGCCCGCGCCCATCGCCGACGCCCAGGCCATCCGCCAGGCCGCCGGTTCGTGCCTGAAACGAGTGGACCTGTCGCGGCGTCTGCGGTTGATCGGCGTACGGGCGACCGGCCTGGTACAGGCGTCAGCTGCAGCATCCGCGGGCGCCGTGGTCCCGCGCACCCGCGGTGCGGCGCAGCAACCTGCACCGATGACGCACAAATGGCAGGGTGATCTGCCCTTCGTCAGCGCGTCGGATGATGGGACGGTCTGAGCAAGTCGGGTGAATGCCAGCCCGTGAGGTTCACCGCGCTTAGCATCCGGGGCTGACCGCCCACACTGCGCCTGCCGATGCCCCCAATCACCCACATCGAAGAGCTGCGCCGCCTCGCAAAGAAGCGGGTGCCGCGGATGTTCTACGACTACGCCGATTCAGGCTCGTGGACCGAAGGCACCTACCGCGCCAACGAGGCCGACTTTCAGCGCATCCAGTTGCGCCAGCGCGTTGCAATCGACATCGCCAAGCGCAGCACGCGGGTTCAGATGATCGGCATCGACGCCACGATGCCCGTGGCCATCGCACCCACCGGCATGACCGGCATGCAGCATGCCGATGGCGAGATCCTCGCCGCACGCGCTTCGGAAAAGTTCGGCATCCCGTTCACGCTGAGCACGATGAGCATCTGCTCGATCGAAGACATCGCGGCAAACACCCGCGCGCCGTTCTGGTTCCAGCTCTATGTCATGAAGGACCGCGGCTTCATCGAGCGGCTGATCGAGCGCGCCCGCGCCGCGAATTGCAGCGCGCTGATGCTCACGCTCGATCTGCAGGTGCTGGGCCAGCGCCACAAGGACATCCGCAACGGTCTGAGCGCGCCACCCAAACCCACGATCGCCAACCTGATCAACCTCGCCACCAAGCCGCGCTGGTGTCTGGGCATGCTGGGCACGAAGCGGCGCAGCTTCGGCAACATCGTCGGCCATGCGCAGGGTGTGGGCGATCTGTCGTCGCTGAGCTCCTGGACGGCCGAGCAGTTCGACCCGGCACTGACCTGGGCCGATGTCGAATGGGTGAAGAAGCGCTGGGGCGGCAAGCTGATCCTCAAGGGCATCATGGACGCCGAAGACGCGCGCCTGGCGGCCGACAGCGGTGCCGATGCGCTGATCGTGTCGAACCACGGTGGTCGCCAGCTTGACGGTGCGCCGTCGTCGATCGCCGCGCTGCCAGCGATTGCCGAGGCGGTCGGGGACCGCATCGAGGTGTGGATGGATGGCGGTATCCGCAGCGGACAGGACGTGCTGAAAGCCTGGGCGCTGGGCGCGCGTGGCACGCTGATCGGCCGCAGCTTCCTCTATGGCCTGGGTGCGATGGGCGAGGCCGGCGTGACGCGCTGCCTGGAGGTCATCCGCAACGAACTCGACCTGACGATGGCGTTCTGTGGCCACACCGATTTGCGAGCGGTGGACAAAGGCATCCTGCTGCCTGGCACCTACTGACCTACTGGCTCAAGGCTTCAGCCCACCACGTCGCGCAGCGCATCGAGAGGCACCTCGTAGCCATCGAGCACCGCCTCGGCGTGATCGCTGAACACGAGGCTCGCCTCCTCGTCGTGGAAGAACGACAGGACTGCCGGGCCCGCCTTGCCGTCATAGACGGTCGCGTAGGTGTGGTCGTCCAGCAGCAGCCACTTCTTGCCGGGCGCGTCCTCCCGGATCTGCTGGCAGATTTCGCGGCTGTCATTCCAGGTGCAGTGACGCAGCTCATCCATGCGAGCGGCCAGCAGCTGGTCGGTGGTGATCGTTGACAAGGGGGTCTCCTCCTGCACTACATGGCCTGCCCAGTTCCGGGCAGTAATGTAGTAGCGGCGGGATCAACTTGCCGAATATCCCTGACACACCGGAGGGACGCCGACCGGACTACGCGGGCAACTTGAACGTCGCGACCTCGCTGGCGAGATCCATCGCCTGATCCCTCAGGCTGGACGCCGCCGCGGCGGTCTGCTCGACCAGCGCCGAGTTCTGCTGCGTCATCTGATCGAGCTGCTGCACCGAGGCGCCCACCGAGGACACGCCCGCGCTTTGCTCGGTGGCCGCCTGTGAGACTTCGGCCAGCAGCCCGTTGATGCGCTGGGCATTGGTCACCAGCTCGGCCATCGTGTTACCCGCCCCCTGCGCCACCCGCGTTCCGGACTCGATGCGATCGACGCTGGTGTTGATCAGGGTGCTGATTTCCTTGGCCGCGTCGGCACTGCGCTTGGCCAGGTTGCGCACTTCAGCGGCCACCACCGCAAATCCCCGGCCCTGCTCGCCGGCACGCGCGGCTTCGACAGCGGCGTTCAAGGCGAGGATGTTGGTCTGGAAGGCGATGCCATCGATGGTGCTGATGATCTCGCCGATCTCCTTGGACGAGCTGTGGATCGCCTGCATGGTGGTGATCATCTCGCCGATGACTTCGCCACCGCGGGCGGCCGCCTGAGCGTTGGCGGATGCTGCCTTGGCGGCCTCCGTGACGTTCTCGGCGGTGTTCTTGACGGTGGAGGCGATCTCTTCCATCGACGAAGCACTTTCCTCCAGGCTGGCGGCCGTGTCCTCGGTGCGCTTGGACAGATCCATCGATGCGGAGGCGATCTCGCTGCTGGCGTGCACGATCGAGTCGGAGCTGCCGCGAACCTGGGTGACGATCTTGCGCAGCGAGGCCTGCATGTCGATCAGCGACAGCATCAGTGCGGCGGGTTCGTCACGGCCCCAGGGCTTGGGGTTGGTGGTCAGGTCACCGCGGGTCATGGCCTCGAGGTGGCGCTGGGTCTCGCGGATGCCGCCCTGGGTGACCAGGTAGAACGAATAGAACAGGTAGCCGGCCAGGCCGATGAAGCCCAGGACCAGGCCGCACTGGATGACGAGCTCGCGCTGGATGCGAGCCACGCGATCGTCGAGCAGTTGCTCGACGCGGTCGAACACCTTGGTGTTCATCACGTTCTGATGCTCCAGCGCCGTCGCACCCAGTGCCGCGTAGGCCTCGGGCGTGCCCTGGAGCTTGTCGCCGCGGAGCTGGGTCTGCAGCGCTTCATGGAAGGCGTCAAAGGCGTCGTCGTTCTCCTTCATGCCCAGCGGCAGCTTCACCTCGTCGGGCAGGTTGGCCACGCCGTTCAGGTACGACTTCTCGCAAAAGCCATCCAGCAAGCGCTGGATCGCCCCGAGCGTCGTGATCTCCTCGTGCATCGCGGCGTTGATCTGGCCGGTCTTGAGCGCGAGGGTGCCGATGCTGCGCAGCTTGCTGGTGTTCTCGGTCTGCTGCGGGCCGAACACCATCGACATGTTGATCAGGTGATACGACTCGGACTCAGGGTCGAGGATCAGGCCCGAGCTGTCGACCACGCTGGTGGACAGCGCCAGCGCCGCGGTGATGAGTTCGCTGTGGGCCTTGTAGGTCTCATCCGGGCTGGCCTGCACGGGCTTGAGCTGCACGGCTTGGCTGAGTTGCCTGAATTCTTCGTAGGCCTTCTGATCGGCGAGCGCGGCGCCTTGCGCGGCGTGCTGTGCCTCGATCCTGGCCATGGCGGCGGCTGTTTTTTGCTGCAGTTCGTCGAGCGCACCCAGCTCGACGAGCGCGGCGTGGCGGCGCTGTTGGGCGAGCTTGACCCATTCGAGCACGGGCTGGACATAGGCGGCGCCCTGGCTCTCCTGCCGAGTGGCGTTGATCAGGCTGTTCTGCGCGTTGACGTAGAAATACAGCAAGGCGAACATGGGCACCAGGAATGCCAGGGAGACGAGCAGCGCCTTGGTGCGGAATTGCCGCGCACGGAAGAGCATGACGCCGGGCCCCCAGACACCGTGATAGCGAAACAAATGGAAGCGCTCGAGCGCTTGTGTGTGTGATTGTTCAAAACCCGCCGACATCGCCGAGGCCGTCATGCCTATCTCCAAGAGTTGCACAGCGCGGAGGCCTGCTCGGTCGCACAAGCACGACGGCAACGAAGCTCCGACCTCATGAATATCGGCCGCAATAAATCGTTCTTTAGACAACTAATTTCGCGCCGCCAAACAAGGCCTTTCGCAGGCAATTTCCAGCGCCTGCCAAAACAATTCAATGGTCAAATCTTACCCACTATTCCTCATAGCAATCACATGCTGCCCAAGACGCTGGCCCTGATCGACGACGATCCCCAATACACCGAGTTCCTGTCGCATTACCTGCAGAAGCGGGGTACCGAGGTCAAGGTGTTTGGCGACAGCCCTCTGCTTCTGGCTGACACCAACGTCTACGGCTATGACTTCTATGTGATTGACCTGATGCTGCCCAGCATCGACGGCCTGAACCTGATCAAGGTTCTGCGTCTGCGCACCACGGCCGGCGTGCTTGTCGTGTCAGGTCGCATGGCGCCCGACGTGTTTGAACAGGCCATCAGCGCAGGCGCAGACATGTACCTGGCCAAGCCAGTCAACTTCGAACAGGTCGCGCTGGCCGTTGAAGCGGTCTATCGGCGGGCCATGATGGCCAGCCCCGCTCAGGCAGCCTGGCAGCTTGACCGTCGCGGCCAGCAGCTGATTGCGCCCGACGGCGCGCGCATCGATCTCAGCGACAGCCAGCTTGCCATCCTGGAGTGCTTTTGCGCAGCGGACGGTGAACCCGTGACCCGGGACACACTTCGAGCAAGACTTGGCGTTGCATTGGAAGGGGATGCAGCGGATCCCCTGAACTCAACCATCTTCAGATTGCGGCGCCGAATCGAGAAGGCCACGTCAGCGGCCATGCCGCTGCAAGCGAAGTCGGGCGTGGGCTACGTTTTTCGCTCGCCGCTCAAGTCGATCTGAGATCCGGCAGATCAGGGCTCCTGCGGCTCGCAGACCACGAGCCGCATCGTCACCCCTGAGGGCCCATTGGCCGCCAATTCGGCTCTGCCGTCGTGCAGTTCCATCACCCTGCGCACGATGTACAGGCCCAGGCCCATGCCTTCCCGTGTCGAGTTGCGCTCGTGCTCGATTCGTTTGCCTCGCTCGAACAGACGCGCTAGGCGATCCAGCGAAAGGCCGTGGCCACTGTCGATCACATCGATGACCAGGGCCGGCGGTTCGTCCGAATCGGTGAGGCGGATGACCACAGGGGCATCGTCGGTACTGAACTTCAGGGCATTCGACAGCAGGTTTCGCAGGGCCAGGCGCATCAGGCTCATGTCAATGAAAACAGTGCGAATGTCAGCCAGACGCTCGACTCTGATGCGACTGCGCTCGCGAACCGGCATGTCAGCAATGGCAATCGCCAGCAGCGTGTCGACTTCGGTCAGCTCGCGCCGGATCGGTTCAGGGCGCGCAAGCAGCGATGCCACGGCGAGGGTGTTGTCAATGCTTCCCAGCACTTGGCCCATGACTTCCTGGGCGCTGTGAAGTCGGCGCGATGCAACCAGCTCGCCGAAGTCGTCAAGCACCTGCGCCGCGCTTTGCAGGGAGGCAGCAGCATTGTTCAGCGGCTGTCGCACCTCGTGGGCCATGACATCGAGCATGTCCGTGCGCTCATGAAGCAAGGCCTGAAGCTTTGCAGCATGAGATTCGGTCTGCGCGCGAAGTTGGCTTTCCCAATGCAGGGCGGCCTGAATGTCCTTCATTGGGGTCACGTCAGTCACATGAACCATGAAGCCGCGCACCACGCCATCGACCCGATCCGGGATGTATTCGGTCAGGCTGTGACGCTGGACCCCGCCAGGCCCCGGCAGGACGCGCTCGAAGACCTGGCTCTCTCCTGCCAGAGCCCTGGTGATGTGCGGCTCGTTCGCCGCAAAGAGCTCAGGGCCAAGCAGAGCCTGAAGCGATGTGCCGAGCAGCCGATCGGGATCAACACCGAGCCACGACCCGTAGGCACGGTTCGCGAACCGGCAGATCAGATCCCGGTCCCAATAGGCCAGCATCGACCGAATGTGATCGACCACGAGGCGCATGTGCTCGTTGACACCGAAGTCGACATCGTTCGTCATGTGGCGTGTTCAAGTGGCGGTGGGCTCTAACATTCTGATGCCACGGCGACAAGTTAAAGCCGTATGGACGGCAACCTGGTTATCTGTTTACGATCCCAGAAAATAAATTTCAAGTCATGTCCAGTTTTTCGCCCACCTCCGGACCATCCAGCCAATCCGCCAGCAGCGCCGAATCTCTGCCACGCGAGCGCCGGCGGATCAACCGCGAAGCCGTGCTGAAAGGCGTCTTCGCAGCGATGTCCGAAGGCGTGATGATCCAGGGCCGGGGTGGCGAAATCCTCGAGGCCAATGCGGCAGCTTTGGGCATCCTGGGGCTGAGCCTCGCCGAATTGACGGGGCGCACCTCCCTGGATCCCCGGTGGCAAGCGGTGCGCGAGGATGGGACCGCATTCCCGGGCTCTGAACATCCGGCGATGGTCACGCTGCGCACCGGCCAACCGGTGCGCCAGCAGATCATGGGCATCGATGATCCAAAGCGCGGCCTGCGCTGGATCAGCATCAACTCGAACCCGATCTGGGGTGATGAAGGCACTTCCCCCACGAGCGTGGTGTCCACCTTTGTGGACATCACGGAAAAAAAGGAACTGGAAGCGAGGCTCGCGGCGAATGCCGCAGAGCTTCAGGATCTCTATGACAACGCGCCCTGCGCCTATCACTCGCTCGATGCCAGCGGAACCTTCATCCGCATCAATGCCACCGCCCTGCGCTGGTTGGGCCGGTCGGCCGAAGATGTGATCGGCAAGGCAACACCCGCTGATTTCCGGGACGCCGAGGGCAAGGCGGAGTTTCACCGCGTGTTCGCCGAGTTGAAGGCCAATGGCGCCGTTCACGGCATCGAAGCCGATCTGCACACGGCAAATGGGGCGACCAGGCGATTGGCCCTCTGCGCCACCGCAGTCACCGATGCCGACGGGCGATTCGTCAAGAGCCGGACCGTGGCCTACGACATCAGTGAACTGCACCGCGCGCGTGAACGCCTCAAGGCGCTCGGCCGGGAGCAGGCAGCAATGCTGGAGTCCGACCTCATTGCCATCGCCAAGGTGCGCGAGCGGCGTTTCACGTGGGCGAATTCCGGCGTGACGCGGATCTTCGGCTATTCAGCCAGCGAGATCGTCGGGCAGTCGACCCGGCTGCTGTATGCCAGCGAAGCAGACTACAGCTCGATCGGCGAGGCGATGGAGCCAGCTGTCGCTGCAGGGAAGCGTCATCGAGTCCAGTTGGAGATGCGCCGCAAGGATGGTGAGCCCGTCTGGATCGACATGGCCAAAGTGCTGCTCTCGCCCGAAACCGGCGAGTCGATGGCGATCTTCGTCGACATCACCGCGTCGAAACGGGACGAGGCCAGGCGACTGGAACTCGTCAGGCTGGAGGCCGAGAACCACCAGGTCTTGGAAACGACCAACCTGAAGAGCGCCTTCATCGCCAACATGTCCCACGAGCTGCGCACGCCGCTCAATGCCGTGACAGGCTATGCGCACCTGCTCCGCCAGGGTCCGATAGGACCTGATTCGCCCAAGTTCGAACGCTATCTGAATCAGATTGAAACCAGCAGCCGTTATCTCGGACAGCTGATTGAAGGCGTACTCGACTTTGCCAAGCTCGAGTCCGGAAAGCTGGAGCTCCACCCGACACCGATCGACCTGCTCAGCATCGTTCAGGAAGTCGTCGATTTGCTGGAACTGAAAATCTCTCAAAAGCAACTCGCGATCTCCATCGACATCGATCCGGAACTGGGTGGGCTGGTCGCGGACCCGATGCGAGTCAAGCAACTGGTGGCCAACTACATCTCGAACGCTGTGAAATTCACTGCCGAGGGAGGCCACGTTGCGGTTCGCGCGAAGCCTCACGGCGCCGAGTTTTTCCGTGTGGAAGTCGAAGACGACGGCATCGGCATTGCCGGGGCGGATCAAGCGCGGCTGTTCACCCCGTTCGAACAACTGAGTTCGGGCAGCACCAAGTTGTACCAGGGCATGGGCTTGGGCCTGGCGCTGTCACGGCTGCTGGCAGAGGCGCACGGTGGGCGTGTCGGCGTTCGAAGCCAGCTGGGTGTCGGCAGCGTGTTTCACTTCGATCTGCCGCGCGTTCAGGGCAAGTCGCGCAAATGACCCCGCTGGCGCCGACGAAGGTGCCCCCGCGCAGGTGAGGTCGGCGCGCCTGGCGCCGCATGGCCCACTGCAAGCCCAGGCGTGGCTAAAGGATTGACGCATGGATGCCGACAACTACTGAAACGGGGCAGCGCTCAGGCCCCCGTGCACGTTCAATTTGCGGCACAGGAGTCCTATGAAACGCACTCTTTCGGATTCAACGGCATATCCGCCGACGGAAACCGGCTCATTCTTCCGCTATCACGGCGTCTGGGCGCCAGGCGTCCGGCTGTTCCGGCAACTGAGCTTTCAGGCGAAGGCATTGCTGACATCGACCGTGCTGCTGGTGCCCGCGGTGGTGTTGGGCAGCGCTTACCTGAGCAGCCTGCAGGATCAGATCAGTTTCACTCGCCAGGAACGTACAGGCGTCGTCGCGATGCAGCAGTTCGTCCCGGTTCTGCACGCAGTCATCGGCGTTCGCAATGCCACGCGCTCGATGCTGGGTGGCCATGACGTGGCGGCCGACTACTCTGCCGGCCGCGCCCGAGTGGACAAGTCGCTGGCCGACTTCGAGAAACACCTGACCGAAACCGGAGATCCGCTGAAGCTGCACGACCGGTTGGCTGCCATGCAGAAGGCATGGGCTGCCACCGCATCGTCGACCCATGGTGCCGACGCGGAGGGCCGCACCGTCTTCGGTCCGGTCACCGAGGCCTCACTGAAGGTGCTGCTCGACATCACCGAGGAGTCCAAGGTGCTGCTCGACCCCGACATGGATACGCTGTACATGATCAATGCGCTGTTCCTGGCCATGCCGAGGACCAGCGAGGACCTGGGCCAGCTTTGGGGCTGGAGCACGTTCGCGATTGCCAAGGGCGGGCTCGAGAGCCCGGAGCAGTACAGCCGCTTCACCGTGTGGAGCGCCAGAGCCTCGGGTGGCATCGAGGACGCCAAGGGCTATTTCGAACGCGCCATCGCTGCCAATGCCGAACTGAAGAGTCGAATCGATCAGAGTGGCTTTGACGAGGCTCTCAAGTTCCAGAAGGTAGCCGACCCGACAGGGATGATCAAGTCAGCGTTCGAGCCGGGGGAAGCCTACGAAGGGGGCCGCAAGGCGGTCGGGGCCTACTTCAAGGTGTTTGATTCGGCACTGCCTGCCCTCGACACCCTGCTGGGCGCGCGCGAGGACCGCCTGGTGGCCACTCGCAATACCCAAGCCTTGGTGTTCGGGCTGGCGCTCTTGTTGGGCACTTATCTGTTCTATTGCTTCGCCAGGGTGATGCAGGGCGGTCTGCAGGAAGTGGCTCACTACCTCGACCGCATGGCCGAGGGAGACCTGACCCAAGCGCCGCATCCCTGGGGTCGCGACGAGGCGGCGTCACTGATGCTGTCACTCGGTCGCATGCAAACTGCGGTACAGAAGATCGTCATCGACGTTCGCACTTCCTCGGAATCGATCGTCCAGGCCAGCTCCGAAATCGCCAGTGGGTCGATGGATCTGTCGGGCCGAACCGAGCAGGCCGCATCGGAGTTGCAGCAGACCGCGGCGTCGCTCGAACAGGTGAACTCGACGCTCGGCCACACCACCGCCAACACCCAGCGCGCGGCAAAGCTGGCAGGTGACAACGCGGCAGCCGCCCTGCGCGGCGGCGACGTCATCGCGAATGCGGTCTCCACGATGTCAGACGTCAACTCTGCGTCGTCGCGGATCGGCGACATCATTGGCGTGATCGACGGCATTGCGTTCCAGACCAACATCCTCGCACTCAATGCCGCCGTCGAGGCAGCTCGTGCCGGGGAGCAGGGCCGCGGCTTCGCGGTGGTGGCTTCCGAGGTGCGTTCGCTGGCTCAGCGAAGTGCGTCGGCGGCCAAGGAGATCAAGGAACTGATCAACGACAGCGTCAACAAGGTGCACTCCGGGACAGGCGTCGTCGAACGCGCGGGCCACGAGATGACGGTGCTGGTCGACGGCGCGGGCGTGATCAGCACGCTGCTCGGTGAAATCTCCAACGCCGCCGGGGAACAGGCCAACGGCATTCGTCAGGTCGGCGAGGCGATGACCCACCTGGATACCTTGACACAGCAGAACGCCGCGCTGGTAGAGCAGACCGCAGCATCCTCTGAGTCGCTGAAGCTGCGTGCCGAAGAGCTGATCCAGGCGGTGTCCAGGTTCCGGGTCGCGGCCACCGCCTGAGCCTGCGACTGATTCACCCGCCCCTAGAGCGCCTTCCTGTCGAACGTATTGCACTGCTGCACGCTGCCGCCCTGCAGCCCGCGCTGGAACCACTTCACGCGCTGAGCACTGGTACCGTGGGTGAAGCTTTCGGGCACCACGGTGCCGCTTGACTGGCGCTGCAGCGTGTCGTCGCCGATGTGGCTGGCGGCGTTCAGCGCTTCCTCGATGTCGCCGTTGTCCAGCCAGCCCTTGCTCTTCTGCGAATCGTGCGCCCACACACCGGCCAGGCAGTCGGCATGCAGTTCAACCCGCACGCTCAGCGCGTTCTGCTCCGCCTCGCTGACGCGCCCGCGCATCGCATCGACCTTGTCGGTGACGCCCAGCAGGTTCTGCACATGGTGGCCGACCTCGTGGGCAATCACATAGGCCTGCGCAAAATCGCCGGGCGAACCCAGGCGCTGTGACAGCGTGTCGAAGAAGGCCAGGTCGATGTAGACCTTGCGGTCGCCGGGGCAGTAGAACGGGCCCATCGCGGCATCGCCCTGCCCGCAGGCTGTGGGCTCGCGCCCGCGAAACAGACGCAGCTTCGGTTCTTCGTAAACCGAGCCGGACTGCGCAAACTGGGCCTTCCACACGTCTTCGGTGTCGGCAAGCACCGTGGCCACGAACGCGGCCTGCTTGTCGTCGGCCGGTGGCCTGGCCGCCGGAGCCTGCTGCACCTGCGGTGCCAGTCCGGCCGGGCCGCCATCGAGCATGCCCAGGATCGTCAGCGGGTTGATGCCGAAGATCCACCCGCCGAGCAGCGCAATGACGATGGTGCCGATGCCGATGCCGCGCCCGCCACCGACGCGGAAACCACCGCCGCCGCCGGAGCGCGCATCCTCGACGTTGTCACTCTGCCGGTTGCCTTCCCATTTCATGCTGCGCCCTCTGCCCTGCATGCCGGGCATCTGGCGCGCATTGTGGCTTCAGTGCAGAACGGACTCGGCGGCTGCGTTGCGCTGGTAGGTCTCGAACAGCTGCAGCGCGGCGCAGCGCAGGCGCTCGTCGTTGCTGGTGTGCGCTGCGGCCAGGCAGCGGTAGGCGTAGTCGGCGTCGATGCACATGCGCGCCAGATCGACATCGTGGCCTTCGTATTTCATCAACCGGCGAAAGCGCGCCAGCGGCAGGATGGGCAGGGCCAGCACAGCGGCCGGCTGGGCGGACGGGGAAGCAAGTTCGGCGTGCATCTTCAAGATCTCCCGCGCCGATGCGAAGCCGGCGCATGCGGGCATCTTGTCGTGCCGGCGCCTGGAAGATCGGGGGAAGTGCAGCGGCTTTGCCGCACAGTTCAGGCGCGGTTCAGGTCTTCGGCAGGGTCACGCCTTTTTGGCCCTGGTACTTGCCGCCGCGGTCCTTGTAGCTGGTCTCGCAAACGTCGTCCGGGTCGCTCTCGAAGAACAGCACTTGTGCGCAGCCTTCACCGGCATATATCTTGGCTGGCAGCGGTGTGGTGTTGCTGAACTCCAGCGTCACATAGCCCTCCCATTCGGGCTCGAACGGTGTCACGTTGACGATGATGCCGCAGCGCGCATACGTCGACTTGCCCAAACAGATGGTGAGCACATTGCGCGGGATGCGGAAGTATTCGAGCGTGCGCGCCAGCGCGAAGCTGTTGGGTGGGATCACACACACATCGGCGTTGATGTCGACGAAGCTCTTCTCGTCGAAGTTCTTCGGGTCGACCACGGTGCTGTAGATGTTGGTGAACACCTTGAATTCCGGCGCACAGCGGATGTCGTAGCCGTAACTGCTGGTGCCATAGCTGACGATCTTCTGCCCATCGGCCGCGTGCCGCACCTGCCCGGGCTCGAACGGCTCGATCATCCCGGTCGTCTCGGCCATGCGGCGGATCCACTTGTCACTCTTGATGCTCATGCGTCACACCGTCGCGGTGCCCGTGAAAGGTTGAGGTTGGCCGTGCCAGCGGCGCCCCGATTGTAGAAAGCGCGTCGCCTGTTGGCGGGTGCGGTGTCGGCAGTTCAGCGCGCGGTCGAAGGCATCGCATCGAGCCGCTGCTCCAGGGCACGAAGCGGAGCACGGATGGCCGCGCCAACGGCCATTTGCGGGTTCGAGTAGCCATCGGTCTTGCCGGCCTCTTTTTCGCGCTGCTCGATCACCGGCCGCACCGCAACAAACGCCTCCTCGAACGAATGGGTGCGACGCAGCTGCTCGTCGTACATCGCTCGGCCGAAGAAGGTCAGCGGAGACAGGCTGCCGCAACCGTAGGACGTGTGGTCGGCATCCGCCGCGGTCATCACCAGCGTGCCCGGGCCCGACAGCGGCGCGATCCATGAGCCCGAGTAGCAGGCCGAAATCGAGAGCACCCGGTATCGCACGCCGGCCTCGTCTAGCCAGTTGCTCAACTGCTGCGGGGTGACCGAATCGATCGCGAGCGGTTCGAAGCTGGCGGCGAGCTGGCCGTCGCGCGCGCCGTGCGAGGTCAGGTGGATGAACAGGATGTCCTCTTCGCGGTTCATCACCGCTGCAGCGCGCTGAATGGCGCGCTGCAGGTTCAACGGCGTGGCCCATGGCAGCTCGGCCACGCTGCGCGCATGGTTCTGCAACTGCAGCACGCGCTGCCGCGCATCGAAGCGGCTGCGCATCAGGTCGCTCACCAGCGTGACCTCGCGGCTGAACACGTCTTCGTCGGCATAGGGAGCAAAGCTGATCGCATACAGGTCCACGACACCGGGGCGACCCGGGGCCAGTGCGTCGAGAGCGGTGGGCAACGTATGCGACTGGGCTTCGATGAGTTCCTGGGTCAGGGCGAGCGGTGCCGGGCCGTCAGAGCCGTCGGCATCGGTCTGTGAGCTGCCGTCCGCGAACGCGTCGGCTGTCCAGAAGCGCGCCTCGGGTGTCGTGACCTGCAGAGCGGCACTGAGCACGCCATAAACGACAACAGCAGCCTGCGCCACGAGGCGCCGCGGCGCTTCACGCCACAGCAGCACCAACGCGCCCAGCACGAACCACAGCAGCGACGTCAGCCACGCGCTGTCGAGCAGCGCATCGATGTCGACGGATGCCGGCATCGGCATCCAGAACACCACGCCGATGTAGAGCAGGCCGAGCAGCGCCGACAAGCACAGTTGCTGCGCAAGCAGCAGCGAGAACAGCGTCGCCACGTTGGGAGCGTCCGGCGGCAGACCGGACACGCCGCGGCTGCGCACAAGGATCCAGCAGGTGCCCAATGCCAGCAGCGTGGACAGCCAGCCGCTGTGGATCGCGGCGAAGTCGAACCTCGCTGGCCCGTCGATCGCCAGCCGCTGCACGCCGATGACGATGCCCAGCAAAAGCGCCAGCAGCATCGCCACCGTGCTCGGGCGGGCCTGCAGCGCGGCGGTGCGCGGCGGCCTGAAGCAGAGCGTGCGCGCGCCTTCGCGCAGCCAGGGCCCGAGGCTCACGCGGATTGCGCGGCGGTCGAGACAAATGGCTTGAACATGAGCGTGGCTCCTGAGAAAAAACGACGACCGACCGGAGCGATCATGTGTCCTTGGAAATCGTGATCGACGGGAACTTGGCCGAGAAGTCCTTGGCTCGCTCGGCAATCTTCACCGCGACCTTCCGTGCCACCGCCTTGTACAGGCCGGCGATCTCGCCATCGGGCTCCGCGACGACGCTCGGGCGGCCGCTGTCGGCCTGCACCCTGATGCTCAGGTTCAGCGGCAGCGCGCCAAGGTAGTCGGTCTGGTAGTCGGTGGCCAGTCGCTTGCCGCCGTCCTCGCCAAAGATGTGCTCGACGTGCCCGCACTTTTCGCAGACGTGCACCGCCATGTTCTCGACGATGCCGAGGATCGGCACGCCGACCTTCTCGAACATCCGGATGCCCTTCTTCGCGTCGAGCAGCGCGATGTCCTGCGGCGTGGTGACGATCACCGAACCGGTCAGCGGCACCTTCTGCGACAGCGAGAGCTGGATGTCGCCGGTGCCGGGTGGCATGTCGACGATCAGGTAGTCGAGGTCGCCCCAATTCGTCTGCCGCAGCAGCTGATCCAGTGCCTGCGTGGCCATGGGGCCGCGCCAGACCATCGGGCTGTCGGCCTCGACGAGGAAGCCGATCGACATCACCTGCACACCGTAGTTCTGCAGAGGCTCCATCGTCTTGCCATCGGCGGAATCGGGGCGACCGTCCAAGCCCATCATCATCGGCTGGCTGGGGCCGTAGATGTCGGCATCGAGGATGCCCACGCGCGCGCCTTCGGCGGCCAGCGCCAGCGCCAGGTTGACGGCGGTGGTGCTCTTGCCGACACCGCCCTTGCCCGATGCCACGGCAACGATGTTCTTGACGTTGGGCAGCAGCTGCACACCGCGCTGCACCGCGTGCGCAATGATCTTGCTGCTGAGGTTGACGTTGACGTCTTGAACGCTGGCCACCGTCTTGGCTGCGGCTGTCAGCGCCTCTCGCAGCGCTGGCAACTGGCTCTTCGCCGGGTAGCCAAGCTCGACATCGAAAGCGACGCCCCCACCGTCGATGCGCAGGTTCTTCAGCTGCTTCGTGCTGACAAAGTCACGGCCGGTGTTCGGATCGACCACCGACTTCAGGGCTTCGAGCAAGGCAGTTTCGGTGGCGGGCATGACGGTTCCAGGCGGGGAAGAAGAGCGTGCGGCACGGCGGTGCTGAGAGGGCGGCGGCAGTCTAGCGCAGGGGGCTTGGCCCTCGATCGGGCTGGCATCAGGAAAAGGCCTGCGGCCTAGAATCACGGGCTGCCCGAAGCTGTTGTGCGCCACGACGGCGGGGCTAGCTCACCTGTGCCCCCATGACCCGCAAGCTGTTCGTCACCACCGCCCTGCCCTACGCCAACGCGCCCTTTCACATCGGGCACATGATGGAGTACATCCAGGCCGACATCTGGGTGCGACATCAGCGAATGCAGCTGAGCGACGACGGGTCCCCCGTCGAGGTGCATTTCGTCGGCGCCGACGACGCCCACGGCGCGCCGATCATGATCGCGGCCGAAAAGGCCGGCAAGACACCGCAACAGTTCGTGGCCGAGATTGCCGCCGGGCGCCAGCAGTACCTCGACGGCTTCCACATCGCCTTCGACCACTGGCACTCCACCGACTCACCCGAGAACACCGCGCTGGCGCAGGACATCTACCGGAAGCTGCGGGACCACAGCGACGGCTCGCTGATCGCCACCAAGACGATCGAACAGTTCTACGACCCGGTGAAGGGCATGTTCCTGCCCGACCGCTACATCAAGGGCGAGTGCCCGAAGTGTGGTGCGAAGGACCAGTACGGCGACAGCTGCGAGGTGTGCAGCGCGGTCTATGCGCCGACCGACCTGAAGAACCCGTACTCGACACTGAGCGGTGCCACGCCGGTGATGAAGAGCAGCGAGCACTTCTTCTTCAAGCTCAGCGACCCGCGCTGCGTCGAGTTCCTCGAGGCCTGGACTGGCGGCGAGCGGCTGCAAAGCGAAGTCGCCAACAAGATCCGCGAGTGGTTCACCAAGGACGAGCACGGCCAGGGGGGCCTGAGCGACTGGGACATCAGCCGCGACGCGCCGTACTTCGGCATCGAGATCCCTGACGCGCCAGGCAAGTATTTCTACGTGTGGCTCGATGCCCCGGTGGGCTATCTGGCGTCGTTGAAGAACTACTTCGACCAGGGCAAGGCCCAAGCGCGCGGGGAACTGCGCAGCTTCGATGATTTCATCGCCGACCCCGCGGTCGAGCAGGTCCACTTCATCGGCAAGGACATCACCTACTTCCACACGCTCTTCTGGCCGGCGATGCTGAAGTTCTCGGGCCGCAAGGTGCCCGACCGCGTCTACGCCCACGGCTTCATCACGGTGAGCGGCGAGAAGATGAGCAAGAGCCGCGGCACCGGCATCTCGCCGCTGAAGTACCTGGAGCTCGGCATGAACGCCGAGTGGCTGCGCTACTACATCGCGACCAAGCTGAGCAGCAAGGTCGAGGACGTGGACTTCAACCCCGATGACTTCGTCGCGCGGGTGAACAGCGATCTGGTCGGCAAGTACATCAACATCGCGAGCCGCGCGGCTGGCTTTCTGACCAAGCGCTTTGCGGGCAAGCTGTCATCGGATGTCGGCGTCGAGGGCCGCGTGCTGCTCGACCACCTGCGCAGCGGCCACGCGGACATCCAGCGGCTGTATGAAGAGCGCGAGTACGGCAAGGCGCTGCGCGAGATCATGCTGCTGGCCGACCGTGTCAACGAGTACGTCGACCAGAACAAGCCCTGGGAGCTGGCGAAGCAAGAAGGCAAGGACGCGGTGCTGCACGACGTCTGCACCGTCTGCATCGAAGCCTTCCGGCTGTTGACGATCTATCTGAAGCCGGTGCTGCCGGCACTTGCCAGCCAGGTCGAGTCCTTCCTGAATATCGCGCCGCTGGTGTCGGCCGACGTGCACCGCGCACTGGGCGCCCACACCATCGGCGAGTACCGGCACCTGATGCAGCGCGTCGATCCGAAGATGCTCGATGCCTTGTTCGAACCACCTGCTCCCGCTGTCATCGAGCAGCCCAAGCCGGGCGGAGAAGACATCGCCGAGAGCATCGGCATCGACGACTTCGCGAAGATCGACCTGCGCATTGCGAAGATCGTCAACTGCGAGCATGTGCAGGGCTCCGACAAGCTGCTGCGGCTGACGCTGGATGTTGGCGAGGTCGATGCCGCCGGTCAGCCGCGCACGCGCAATGTTTTCAGCGGCATCAAGGGCGCTTACCAGCCTGCCGACCTGATCGGCAAGCTGACGGTGCTGGTGGCCAACCTGGCGCCGCGCAAGATGAAGTTCGGCATCAGCGAGGGCATGGTGCTGGCCGCGAGCCACGCCGACGGCAAGGCCAACCCCGGGCTGTACGTCTTGGAACCCGGACCGGGCGCCACACCAGGCATGCGGGTGAGATAAGTTCGCCCGGCCTGATCGCCAACGGCTACTTGCTGGCGGATCCTTTGGGGTGCTCACGCCAGAAGCACTTCGATCCGACAAAGCGCTTCAGGTCCGGCTGGCAGGCGGCCAGCGCGCGTTCGCGTTGCGATGCCAGCCAACCCAGCGCGAACAGCGCGCGTGCATCGGCAGGCGCCGCCGCCGAGTACAGGGCGATACCGACGGCCACGTCGTTGACGATTCCCAGCCGCTCCTGCAGGGCGCGCATCGCTTTCAGGTAGCCGCGCACCGCACGCGCATCGAACAGACTTGCCGAGAACTCCACCGCATAGCGCAGCCGCTTGATGCGCTTGCGCAAGCGATGGCGGCCTTCATCGTCGAGCGCGTCGAAGGCCTGTGCATCGACCAACACCTGGCGATGCCAGCGGTTGAGCCGCTTGGTGAGTCGGCTGCGAAGCGGCAACCAGGCAGCGGGTGCGACGACGTCGGATGTGGGAGCACCCTGCGGTAAAGCCGCGGGCTGGGCCGAAGCCTCGGGCCAGGCGCCCTGCACCCGCGAAATCAGGTTCAACATCAGGCGCTGCGCGACCGGCTGTCGCACCAGCACAGTCGGATCAAGCTCTTCGGCCGCCGCCAGCCGGGGCAGCTCACCCGATTGACCGACAGCCACCAGCGCACGCGTCAGTTCGATCGCCAGCGGCTCGGCCACCGCCGCGCGATCGCGCGCCTGACCCAACTGGCGAAACAGCGTGGCGGCATCAACGGCCAGCTGCTCGCGCGAGACCTCGTCGATGGCCTCGGCCAGCCGTGCGCCATCGAAAAACCGCAGCGCAGTGCGCAGACGACGCAGGCCGACACGCAGCTGATGTGTGTGCTCTGGGGCATGACGGCCACTGGCAATCTGGCTGGCGTTGACGCTGATCTGTGCCAGACAGGAGCGCAGCACCGCCTCCAGCGCCGCGGCTGGCATCATGGACTTCGACAGCTTCACTTCGCTGGCACGGAGTGCCTCGGCCATCGCGTCGTCGTGCAAGAGCAGGTGGCCGAGTTCGGCCTTGCTGCGGGTGTCCAGCCACAAAGCGTGGCGCGCGACCCACCGCTGCGCAGTGGCCACCACCGCCTGCGGGCTGCCACGCTTCAGTTCGATCTCGAGTTCGCAAACAGGCAGCCTTCGTGGCGGCATCGCATCACCGGCCTCGATCACACCGACATCGAACGCCAGTTCGACAACGCCACCGGCAACCCGAACTGTGCGTGCGCGGCGCCAGATATCGGTGCCGATGACCCGGGCCAGTACGCCGTCGGTGCCGTGCAGCACCTTCAATAATGCGGCGCCCACCGGCGTGTGGGCATGCAGTTGCGGATCGATCGCCGGCACGGTAACGCCGGTGTCTGCGCGCGGCACGTTGTGCTCGGCCCGGGTCATGCTGGTGCCCTCGGGCAAAGTGCCCTTCAGCGTCTGCACCCAGACGCGACCCTCCTTGCGCAGCCGCAGCGCCAGGCCCGCGGCAGCCAGCGCACCGGTCGGGGTATCGAAATACGCCGCCCGCAACCGAATGCGCCGCGCCGCCTGAGGACCGGCAACCGCCGCTTCGACCGCTTTGCGAGCCTCGGGCGGCACCTGAAATTTCAATTCGACTTCTTTCATGACGGTATCGTGACAGCCTACCCCTCCCGATTTGATGAATCCGCGTTCAGGGAAAGGCCGGGTTGCGGCACCAGGCGCGGCTGTGTCTGTCGCACATGCCCCGGTAAACTCCGGGTTTCCCCGTTTCCACTCACGCCTCACCGCACCATGCCGCTGTTCTGGAAAGCCTACAAATCGGACGTCACTGACTTCATCGAATCGCTGAAGGCGAAGAAGCCGACGCTCGAAAGCGAACAACGTGCCGGGCGCGCACTGCTGTGGGACAAGCGGGTCGACCGCGATGCACAGGCCGACAATGCTGCCTCGCGCGTGCCGCAGCAGCCTTATGTCTACCAGACCGGGCCCAAATGAGGCACGGCTCACGGCCTGAATCCCATTCATGAACCTTCCCGGCCCCGTTCTGCTGGAGCCGCCCGAGTTGCACGCCCTGATGGCCGACGGGACGGCGGACGTTCAACCGCTGGCAGTTGACAGCGTGGCGGTGGCGCGGCTGTACGGCGAGCCGCTGTTCAAGCTGCCCCATGACCTGTACATCCCGCCCGATGCGCTGCGACTGTTCCTCGAAGCGTTCGAGGGGCCGCTGGATTTGCTGCTCTACCTGATCCGCCGGCAGAACTTCAACATCCTCGACATTCCGCTGGCCGACGTGACACGCCAGTACCTCGCCTACGTCGAGCAGATCCGCAAGACCAACCTCGAGCTCGCGAGCGAATACCTGCTGATGGCCGCGATGCTGATCGAGATCAAGTCGCGCATGCTGTTGCCGCCGAAGAAGAGCGCGGACGGCACCGAGCCGGAGGACCCGCGCGCAGAGCTGGTGCGCCGCCTGGTCGAATACGAACAGATGAAGCTGGCGGCTGCGCGCCTGGATGCCATGCCGGTGATCGGCCGTGATTTCCTGTGCGCGCAGGTGCACATCGAACAATCGCTGGCGCCGCGCTTTCCCGATGTCGCACCCGACGATCTGCGTGCTGCCTGGGCCGATGTGCTCAGGCGCGCCAACCTGAACCAGCATCACACCATCAACCGTGAACAACTCAGCGTGCGTGAACACATGAGCATCGTGCTGCGCGCCCTGCAAGGCCGACAATTCGTCGAATTCCATGAGTTGTTCGATGTCACACGCGGCCAGCCGGTGCTGGTGGTGACCTTCATTGCCATGCTTGAACTGGCCCGCGAATGCCTGCTGGAAATCACCCAGGCCGAAGCTTATGCACCGATCTATGTGCGACTGGCCTATCGGGCGGTTTGACGGCGAGCAACCCCTTTTTCCTTGATCCGACGCATCATTGCGTCCGCAGACACGCGAGACCCTGACCATGTCAACAGCCTCTATCCAAGCCGCGCCCATCCAACTCGTTCGTCCTGCCGCAGCGGCCAGTGCTTCGCGCTCCGATGCGCCGCGCTGGCAGGTCGAGCAGATCGAGGCGCTGTTTGCACTGCCGTTCACCGAGTTGCTGTACCAGGCGCAAACGGTGCACCGGGCCAACTTCGACCCAGCCGAGGTGCAGTTGTCGACGCTGCTGTCCATCAAGACCGGTGGTTGCGCGGAAAACTGCTCTTACTGCCCGCAATCGGCGGCGTACGACACCGGCGTCGAGGCGACAGCGCTGATGAAGGTCGACGACGTGCTGGCAGCCGCGCGTCAGGCGCAGGCCGCAGGCGCCACTCGCTTTTGCATGGGGGCGGCCTGGCGCGGACCGAAGGACCGTGACATCGAGAAGGTCGCTCAGCTGATCAGCGCAGTGAAGGGCCTGGGCCTGGAAACCTGCGCGACGCTGGGCATGCTGGGCGACGGCCATGCAGAAGCCCTCCGCGACGCCGGCCTCGACTACTACAACCACAACATCGATACCGCACCGGACAAGTACGCCGACATCGTGCAGACGCGCCAGTTCGAGGACCGCATCGACACGCTGCAACGCGTGCGGGGCGCGGGCGTGAAGGTCTGCTGTGGCGGCATCGTCGGCATGGGCGAGTCGCGCACGCAACGCGCGGCGCTGATTGCCGAGTTGGCGAACATGGAGCCCTACCCCGAATCGGTGCCGATCAACCACCTGGTGCCCGTCGCAGGAACGCCGCTGGCGGAACAGGCGCCGCTCGACCCGTTCGAGTTTGTGCGCACGATTGCCGCGGCGCGCATCACCATGCCACGCACACGCGTGCGGCTGTCGGCTGGCCGCCAGGCGCTCGGCGACGCGGTGCAGGCGCTGTGCTTCGTGGCCGGTGCCAACTCCATCTTCTACGGCGACAAGCTGCTGGTGACCGGCAATCCGGATGTCACGGCCGATCAGGCTTTGCTGGAAACGCTGGGCATGAGAGCGGCTTGACCGCAACGCCATGAGCGTGCATCCGTCTCCTGACTCGACACCTGCGGGACGCAAGCCGATCACGCTGCACCGCCTGCGCGAGATGCACGCGGCCGGCGAGCCGATCAGCGTGTTGACCTGCTATGACGCCGCGTTCGCCCGCGTGCTGGACCACGCCGGCGTCGATTGCCTGTTGATCGGCGATTCGCTCGGCATGGTGCTGCAAGGCCTGACCAGCACGGTGCCGGTGACTTTGGCCGACATGGCCTATCACGTGCGCTGTGTCGCGCAAGGCAACCGCAGCGCCTGGATCATCGGCGACTTGCCATTCGGGAGCTACCAGCAGTCTCATGCACAGGCGATGGAAAGTGCCACCGTGCTGATGCAGGCAGGCGCACACATGGTCAAGCTCGAAGGTGGCGGGTGGACCGCTGACACCGTGCACTTTCTGACGCAGCGTGGCATCCCGGTCTGCGCGCACCTGGGGTTGACGCCGCAGTCGGTGCACGCCCTGGGCGGCTACCGCATCCAGGGTCGGGATGACGAATCGGCCGCCACACTGCGATTGCACGCACAGCAGCTGGCTGAAGCCGGGGCTGCGATGCTGGTGCTGGAGCTGATGCCGTCGGCCGTCGGTGCCGCCATCACCGCGGGCCTGCCCATCCCGACCATCGGCATCGGCGCCGGCGCTGACTGCTCAGGCCAGGTGCTGGTACTGCACGACATGCTGGGCCTGGGCCATGGCAAGCAGCCGCGTTTCGTGCGTGACTTCATGCAGGGTTCGGCATCGATCGACGCAGCGATCAGAACCTATGTCGCCGATGTGAAGGCACGCCGCTTTCCCGATCCTTCGCTGCACGGATATTGACGATGCTGGTCGTGCACACCATCGCCGCGCTGCGCGCCGCCCTGCCGGTGCCCGGCACCTGCGCCTTTGTGCCGACGATGGGCAACCTGCACGACGGACATCTGGCGCTGGTGCGCCAGGCGGCGTCGCACGGCCTGCCGGTCGTCGTCAGCATCTTCGTCAACCGGCTGCAGTTCGCCCCGCACGAGGATTTCGAGCGCTACCCACGCACGCTGGAGCGCGACTGCGAACTGCTGCAACCGGCCGGCTGCAACATCGTGTTTGCGCCTGACGAGCGCGAGCTCTACCCCGAGCCGCAGACCTTCAAGGTGCAGCCCGACCCGGCCTTGGCCGACATCCTCGAGGGTCACTTCCGGCCAGGGTTCTTCACCGGCGTCAGCACCATCGTGATGAAACTGTTCAACGCAGCACAGCCGCGTATCGCGCTGTTCGGCAAGAAGGACTATCAGCAGCTGTTGGTGATTCGCCGGATGACGCAGCAGTTCGCGCTGCCGATCGTCATCGAGGCGGCGGAGACTCTGCGCGCGGGTGATGGCTTGGCGCTGTCCTCACGCAACGGATACCTCAGTGCAGTTGAGCGCGCCAAGGCCATTGAACTGTCGCAAGCGCTGCGCACGCTGGCCGTGCGTTTCGGTGACGGCGTGGCGCCTCTGGAGCTACTGGAAGCGCAGGCGATGGACGCGCTTGCGGCCCAGGGCTGGCAGCCCGACTACCTCACGGTGCGCCGCCAGCACGACCTGAGCGCACCGGGCGACGACGACGACGACGAGCGCGAGGGCGCCTGGGTCGCCCTCGGCGCCGCACGGCTGGGCGCCACGCGCCTGATCGACAACATCGAGTTCAGCGCCTGAAGAACCTGGCGCACCAGGGTCAGATTCCTGTGCGTCGTCGAATCAGCAGCGGCTGCGCGGCATGCCACAGCAATGCACTGGTCGCGAAGCACACCCAGGCGGTCCACATCGAATGGCTGGGGAAGTGTGCGCCGCGCACTGTTTGTGCGACGCTGAACAGGATGCCGAAGACCCACACGCCCGCCAGCCAGCGGCGGGCGGCGCGGGGTGAGGCACCCCGCAGCGCGAACCAGCCGCCGAACAGGCTGAAGGCCGCAGAGGCGTGACCCGACGGGAAACAGCGCCCGGGCCCGCCGTCGTTGACGCCGAAAGCCCAATGCGACACGTGCTGAGCAGAGCGGCCGAACTCGGCCAGGTCCCAGGGGCAACTCGTCGTGCTGAGCTGTTTGAGCGTCGGGATCAGCAACAGGCAGAAGACGGTGACGGCGAACCACCAGATTCGGGTGGCCCTGTTCATCGCTCTCGCGAAGGGCCACGGCCTGAAGACATTGATCAATACAACGATGATGGCAGCTGCGCTGACCCAGCGTCCGCCTTCGTGAAGCACTTGCGCAAAGAACCAGTGGCTCTTCAGGCTGAAGCCTTGCGCATTGCCAAACCATCGCTCGACGGTCATGTCGAGCCCGGAAGCGTCCCAGGCCAGCACGGCCAGAAAGCTCAGTGCGATCCAGCTGGCATCACGCCGCGCAGTCATCGGTCGAAGGTTCATTCCCCGCCGATGTTAGACCGGCACTGCTGAAGCGCCGCTGAACGCCAGACTCAGCTGCGTCGGATATCACTGCCACCACGATCGCAGCGGGACAGGCGCCCCCTCATTCAGCAAGGGAGGTGCTGAGACCCCGTGAAGTCGCGCCCGCAGCCAGCCACGGGGCTCAAGCGGCCTCAATCGCGCGTCGCCCGGCGCCGTACGGCTTCGATGTAGCGATCACCATCGGGCGGCAAGCCACAGCGCTGCGAGGCCCACATCATCTCGCCCAGGCACTCCATGACTTCATGGTGCGCGTCATGCACCGAGCCGCGCCGCGCGGCCAGCAACTCGACCGCCTGCTTGATGCCGCGCGGTTGATCGATCGACACCTGCTCGGTGATCGACAGGTGCATGGACAGGTGCAGAAACGGGTTGGTGTGGCCCGCCTCGACATCGTAGACCGCGGCCAACGCTGCATCGACATCAGCCAGCGCGGGGTGGTACTCCGGGTGCAGGACGACCCAGTCGGCGGCAACGATTTCAAGCGCCGTCATCGGCCTGCCACTGCGCGCTTTGGCATGCACCTCGCAGAAAAAGCGGCGCACATCGTGTTGAGAGGGCGTGAACATCGGGTGATTGTCAGCGTGTCGCGACGTACCGTTTCCATCCAGATACTCTGGTTACTGCCCCCCCTATTCGGGTGGGAAGACAAGCAAACGGCAGGCTGAGCCGCTTGAATCAAGCAAAATCAAATCTAGAATCGCCGCGCTTGCCTCAATATATGAGGTTTGTTACAAATTTATGAGGCAGACCCTTGAGATATTCAGAACCGAAAGAACAAGCCGCAGAACTTCTTCGCTTGGCTTTGGGGCACATGGGGAAACACAAAGCGGCTTTCAACCCGGTCACGTTCACCCTGTGGTACGAATATGTGGCAGGAATCAATGCTGCGCTGAGCGCAGCGATTGATGACAAGCTGAAAGCCGACAAGGGCTTGGACGACCCGGCTGTCATCGCGCTGTACAAGAAGCACATCGCCCCGGCCGATGAGGCGGTGATGGCGCAGATCAGCGGCGAGATGGAGCGGCTGCTGGCCAGCGTGGCGCAATCGGCGTCGCTGACCGGCGATCAGGCGGGCACCTTCGGACATCAGCTCAACGGCCTGAACAAGGCGTTGGTCTCACGTGACGTCGAACAGTTGAAGCCACGACTGACCGAAGTGATGGCGGGAACCGCCGAGATGAAGAGTTCGGTCGAGGCGCTGCGGCAAAAGGTGTCGATCAGCCAGGAGGAAATCAACAGGCTTCGCAGCGATCTGGAACGCGCCACGAGCGAAGCCATGTTGTGCCCGATGACCGGCATCCTGAACCGTCGCGGATTCGAAAAGAAGATCGAGTCGCTGTTGTCGCAGCAAGCTGCCGAGGGCCACAGCCACTGCCTGGTGATGCTGGACATCGATCACTTCAAGAAGGTCAATGACACGCACGGGCATTTGATGGGCGACCGGGTGATCCAGGGGCTGGGCGAAATCCTGCGCAGCGCAGTGACAGGCGCCAACCACTCGGCTGCGCGTTATGGCGGTGAAGAATTCGCGCTGCTGCTGCCCCGAACCTCCCTCGACAAATCCATTGAACTCGCCGAGACGGTGCGCAACCGCACCAAGTCCATGAAGATCCGCAACCGCACCACGCAAGAGGTGCTGTTGACGGTGACCATCTCGGGTGGTGTCACCGCGCTGAAGCCGGATGACGATGCCGCGTCGCTGATTTCACGTGCCGATGCCGCGCTTTATGCCGCCAAGAAAAGCGGGCGTGATCGCGTCGTTACCCACGCCTGATCTGCGGCCCCATCACTTCGGTTCGATGTAAGGCTCGACCACTACCGCGTCCATTCGGTAGCCGCTGGCGCCCATGTAACTGTCGCTTCGCAGCGTCTTCAGGGTTCCGCTGACCCACACCGTGTCCATCGAATGAAAGCCCTTCGGCGGTTTGTCGGCTTTCACGTAGATGATCTGGTTGGCTGGCGGCGGCGGGCTGTGAATGCAGGCGCCGAAGTACGGCACCAGCAGGAACTCCTTCAGGCCGGCCTTCGTGTCCTCCAGCGGCACCAGGTAGCCAGGAATGCGCACTGACGCGCCTTCCATGTCGTTGTTGGTCGGCGCGTTGTCCCAGGTTTCCCGCATGCGCTTGAGCATCTCGTTGGCGCGAGGATCGCTGTCGTTCATCAGGCTGAAGTTGATGCTCTTGAACTCCTTCATCGGGTCCCAGTCCTTGGGCACCAGGTCGTCCCACTTGATCTCGCGAAACACGCCGTTGGCCGTCGGCTTGCTGACGCCGGTGCCGCCGATCGGCTGGCTGGCCGAGGTGGTGACGGCGCCCGCCGTCCCAGCGCCGACACCCACTGCGATGCCCAGTGACAGGGCCCAGACAGTCGACCACTTCAGCCACGATCTGCTCAACATGTTCACACCCTCGGGGACAGGCCATCGGCCAGGGACAATCGGTAGGCCCGCCATGCCGGGATCAGGCTGGCGACCGCGCCCGCGGCCACAACGGCTGCGAACAGCCCCCATTGGGCCTGGCTGGGGACAGAAAGTTTCAGGTTGATGCCGAAGTGCGCCTGTGCCCATGGCGCCGCAAGCACAATGAAGAGGCCCGTCGCCAGCATACCGAGCAGCGCACCCAACAGTGTGACAAGCAACCCTTCTCCGGCCAGCAACATCAGCACATGGCGAGGCGCGGCACCCACCGCGCGGAGTACCGCCAGTTCACGGCGCCTCTCGTTCAAGCCCGCCATCACCACCGCGACCAGGCCCGCCAGACTGACCACGCCGACCATCGCCGACATGCCGATCAGGGCCTTCTCGCCGACACCGACCACGTCCCACAGCTCGTCGAGCGCCACACCGGGCAGCACCGCCATCAACGGCTCCTCGGCATAGTCAGCGACGAAACGCTGCACATTGAAGACCGCAGCCCGGCCTTTCAGTCCCACCAGTGCGGCGGTCACCACCTTCGGTGTCAGATCGAACTTGCGCGCCTGCTCCGGCGCAATCGACACACCGCGCATCGGCGCGCCACCGACCCAGTCGATGTGGATCGCTTCCATCGATTGGAGGCTGATGTGCACCGTGCGGTCGACCGGAGTGCCGGTGCGCTTCAGGATGCCGACCACGGTGAACGGCTTGTCGGCATGCTCGGCGCCGGGCAGGCCGCCCGCACCGTGCGTCAGCATCAGCTTGCTGCCAAGCCGATAGCCCAGCGCATCGGCGACTTCGGCGCCCAGCACCGCGCCATAAAGCCCTTCGATGCCGTCATCAAAGGCACGACCTTGGGCGAACACCAATGGCTCACGGTCACCGTAGAGGAAGCGGTTGAAGTATTCAGCCGTGGTGCCGAGCACCGCATAGCCCTTGTGCGAATCGCCGAGCGACAGCGGCACCACCCAGGCCACCGCGCGGTGCTTGGCAATCGCCTCGACGCTGCTCATGCGGATGTTGTTGGTCGCGCTGCCGACGCGGAACACCGAATACAGCATCAGCTGGACTGATCCGGTGCGCGCACCCACGACAAGATCGGTACCGCTGACCGACTGCGAGAAGTTCTCGCGCACATCGGTGCGCACCTGCTCGAAGCCCAGCAGCAGGAAGGTCGACAACGCGACCGACAGCAGCACCAGAGACAGCGTCGCACGGCGGTTCCAGGCACTGCACCAGGCCAAGGTCAGCAGCGCCCTCATGACATGCCCTCGGCCGTCTCGGATGAAGCTGGGCGGTTGATCGCCGACAGCGACAGTCGCTCATCGAAGCGCGCAGCCAATCGCTCGTCGTGGCTGACGAAGACCAAGGTGCTGCCTGATGCGCGGCAGGCATCGAGCAGCAGGTCCATGAAGCTGTCGCGCAGCGCCGCGTCGAGCGCCGAGGTCGGCTCATCGGCAATCACCACCTCCGGCCGGCCGATCAGCGCGCGTGCCGCCGCCACCCGTTGTTGCTGGCCGACCGACAACTGCGCCGCAGGCCGCGCCCAAAGCTCTTCTGCCAGCCCCACGCGCCGAAGCAGATCGCACGCGGCGGCACCGGGCGAGCCACCATCCTGCGTCGCCCGCTCTCGGCGGAGCGCCGAGAAGCGGCACGGCAGCAGGACGTTGTCCAGCACGCTCAGGTAGGGGAGCAGGTTGAACTGCTGGAAGATGTAGCCGAGGTGATCGGCGCGAAAGGCATCGCGACGCGCGCCCGACAGATCGGACCAGCGGGTGCCGAGCAGACTGATCGAACCGGTGCGTGGGAGCAAGACTCCCGCCAGCAGACCCAGCAAGGTGCTCTTGCCGCCACCGCTCGGGCCGTGCAGGAACACCGTGCGACCGGCAGCGATGGTGAGCCTGTCGATCGCGATGCAATCGGCCGGCTTGCCACGGCCCCAAGTCGTCGGCCATGCAAAACGCAGGTCTTGAGCCTCAATCACTCAACAGCTTTCCAACCAGGGAGACCGGCGACAGACACCTTGATGAGAGCGGGCAACTCAATCAAGGTTCAGTGAACGGTCGCTGCGGCGCGCGAAATAAAACCATTCGTTTCCCGGCATGGCCTTCGTGTTCGGGAACACGATGAAGCCGTCGCCCTGTGCCGCGACGACGGTGCCGTCGTGGCGGTGGCCAATGAGCTCGCCAGCTTGCACCGGATCAAAGCTGGCCCAGGGTTTGGCGAAGGTATCGCCGGGATTCAAGCGATCGGTGACGTGGATCAGCCGCAGCACCTCGATGTCGGTACGTGGTGTGGGCGCAGGCACATCGATCATGCCCAGGTGCGCCATCGTGTTGAGGATCGCCCGGTGAGCGACGTTCGGACCCGACGGGTCGTCGTGCTGGCCGCACTCCAGCGTGATCGCCATGCCGCCCATGCTTCGCATGTATTCGGTGGTGCCGATGCCGTAGCGTGGGTCGGTGTTGAGAAGCCGCGCACGCGCGGTGCGCGGATCGTCCGACTGTTCGGCGCGCTGCACGCGTGCGGCCACGCCGTCGGCGTAGGTTTCCAGCCAACCTTCAACAAGGCGCCGCGGACCGAGTCGAGCCGCGAGCGCCTCTTCTTGTGCCGCCAACGCGAAGGGTTGCAGCGTGCCCGTGTTGTTCGCCGGGCCGAGCATCGCGAATGGCTCACCGGGCGAGTGGAACGAATGCAGGTCGAGCAGCACGTCGTGCTCGCCCAGCAAGGGGCACAGCGCGTTGGCGATGCGGTCCTCGAAATCCTGCGGATGTTGAGTGAGGCCCAGATTGCGATTGAGGTTGCGATCGCCTTCACGTTGACCTCGCTCGTAGGCCTTCTGATTGGTGATCGGCACGAAGGAGACGCCGCCGCGCAGCAGAGTCAGCTTTCCGGACTCGAACTCGGCCAACACCCGCTCGATGGCACGAGGCCCGCAGAGCTCATTGCCATGGACCGCCCCCAGCACGATCAGCCGCGGCCCCGCGGACTCGGCCTGGATGGTGACGACGTTGAAGGGTGCGGGGCTGTTGGGCGCGGCGTTCGACATGGTGTTGAGCGGCGGTGGCTGGGGTGATGGCATCCAGGACGGGCGTTCTCAGACGCGAACACCCAGGATCGGGAAAGGTATTCTGTATGCAAGGGACAGCGTAGCCCCCCCGGTAGAATGAACTCATGCATTCGCGTTCCATCGCCCGACGGGTGTCCAGCGGACACGGTGCCATGCACAGGCAGACTTCGCGCGATCGAATTTGACGCTGCGGCACGGCGTGCGGGCTGGTTGTTGCCGCCGCTTCACCGGATGAGCTGCCTGGGTCGCTGGGCATCATCCCAACGGCTTCATCCTCCTGTCCCTAGACCACGCGCCCAGCGCGAATGCCATCTGTCGAGACCCCAGCATGTCCACCGAAAAGTCCTCTGCCAACGCTCCGGGTGCCGACACCTCAGGCCTGCGCGCCACGCTGAACCTGCCAGACACCTCGTTTCCGATGCGGGGCGATCTGCCCAAGCGCGAGCCAGCGTGGGTGCAGCAATGGGACGACGCGGGCACTTATCAGCGCCTGCGCGAGGCACGCTGCGGTGCACCGAAATTCGTGCTGCACGATGGCCCGCCGTACGCCAATGGCCAAATCCACATCGGCCACGCGGTCAACAAGGTGCTCAAGGACATGATCGTCAAGGCGCGCCAGCTCAAGGGCATGGACGCGACCTATATCCCCGGCTGGGACTGCCATGGACTGCCGATCGAGAACCAGATCGAGAAGACCTTCGGCCGCAAGCTGCCGCGCGCTGAGGTGCAGGCCAAGAGCCGCGCCTACGCGACCGAACAGATCGCGCAGCAGATGGCCGACTTCAAGCGCCTGGGCGTGCTGGCCGAATGGGCGCACCCCTACCGCACGATGGACTTCGGCAACGAGGCAGGCGAGATCCGCACGCTGAAGCAGGTGATCGAGCGGGGCTATGTCTACCGTGGGCTGAAACCGGTTTACTGGTGCTTCGACTGCGGCTCGTCGCTGGCCGAGTTCGAGATCGAGTACGCCGACAAGACCTCGCAATCGCTGGACGTGGCCTTTCTGTGCGCAGAGCCGGATCGGCTCGCCGCAGCGTTCGGCCTGCCCTCCTTGAGCAAGGACGCCTTCGCTGTGATCTGGACCACCACCGCGTGGACCATTCCCGCGAACCAGGCGCTGAACCTGAACCCGGCACTCGACTACAGCCTGGTGGATACGGAGCGCGGCCTGTTGCTGCTGGCGTCGGCGCGGGTCGAGGACAGCTTGAAGCGCTACGGACTGGAAGGCCAGGTCGTTGCAACGACTTTGGGCGAGAAACTCGATGGCATCCAGTTCCGCCACCCGCTGGCCCATGTCGACGGCGGCTACGAGAGACTGAGCCCCATCTACCTCGCCGACTACGCGACCGCCGACGATGGCACCGGCCTCGTGCATGCAGCGCCGGCCTATGGTGTCGATGACTTCAAGTCCTGCGTCGCGCACGGCATGGCGATCGACGACATCCTGAACCCGGTCACCGGCAACGGCGTCTATGACGCCAGCCTGCCGCTGTTCGGCGGGCAACACATCTGGAAAGCCTGCGCGGTCATCATCGATGCGCTGCGCGGTGCGGATCGCCTGCTCGCCACCGCCACATTCCAGCACAGCTACCCGCACTGCTGGCGGCACAAGACACCGGTGATCTACCGCGCTGCCGCGCAATGGTTCGTGCGGATGGACGAAGCGAACGACGACACCACCGGCGTGTTCGCGACCCAACCGGCGCCGCAAACCCTTCGCCAAAGCGCGCTGGCCGCCATCGACGCGACAACCTTCTACCCCGAGAACGGCCGAGCCCGGCTGCGCGACATGATCGCCAACCGGCCCGACTGGTGCATCAGCCGCCAGCGCAACTGGGGTGTGCCACTGCCGTTCTTCCTGCACAAGGACAGCGGCGAGTTGCACCCGGACACGCTGGCGCTGATGGACCGCGCCGCCGCGCTCGTCGAACAGGGCGGCGTCGAAGCCTGGTCCCAGCTGGATCCACGCGACTGGCTGGGCGACGAGGCGACGCACTACACCAAGAGCAACGACATCCTCGACGTGTGGTTCGACTCGGGCAGCACCTTCAATCATGTGCTGCGCGGCTCGCACCCAGGTGCCGGTCACGCGGAAGGCCCGCAGGCCGACCTCTACCTCGAAGGCCACGACCAGCACCGCGGTTGGTTCCATTCGTCGCTGCTGATCGCCTGCGCGATCGAGGGTCACGCGCCTTACCGAGGCCTGTTGACGCACGGCTTCGCGACCGATGGCCAGGGCCGCAAGATGAGCAAGTCGCTGGGCAACGTGGTCGCACCGCAGTCGGTCAGCGACAAGCTGGGCGCCGAGATCGTGCGGCTGTGGGTCGCCAGCACCGACTATTCGGGCGACCTGAACATCGACGACAAGATCCTCGCGCGCGTGGTTGACGGCTACCGCCGCATCCGCAACACGCTGCGCTTCCTGCTCGCCAACACCAGCGACTTCGACGTGTCGAAGGACGCGGTTCCGCTGTCGGATCTGCTGGAGATCGACCGCTACGCGCTGGCCCGCGCGGCGCAGTTCCAGGCCGAGGTGCTGGCGCATTACGAGGTGTATGAATTCCACCCGGTGGTGGCGAAGCTGCAGGTCTACTGCAGCGAAGACCTGGGCGCGTTCTACCTCGACGTGCTGAAGGACCGGCTCTACACCACCGCGCCGAAGAGCCTGGCGCGCCGGAGCGCGCAGACCGCGCTGTGGCACATCACGAACGCGATGCTGCGCTGGATGGCGCCTTTCCTCAGCTTCACCGCGGAAGAGGCCTGGCCAATCTTCGCGCCGGGCATGTCGTCGTCGATATTCGTCGAGACCTACAGCAACACCGAGGCGTGGGCCGACGAGGCGCTGCTGGCGAAGTGGTCGCGCATCCGAGAGGTCCGCGAGTTCGCCAACAAGCAGATCGAAGCCGTCCGCGCGGCAGGTCAACTCGGCTCATCGCTGCAGGCCTCGATCTCCATCACCGCGAGTGCCGCTGATCACGCGCTGCTGGCGTCACTCGGCGACGGATTGAAGTTCGTCACGATCACCTCGGAGGCGAGGCTCAGCGAAGGCGCAGAACTGGCGGTGAGCGTGGCGCCGTCTCAGGCTGCCAAATGCGAGCGCTGCTGGCACTACCGAGATGATGTGGGCCACGACACCGCACACCCGACGATCTGTGGCCGCTGTACCAGCAACCTTTACGGCGTCGGCGAAGTCCGCCGCGTGGCCTGAGATGGTGACCAAGAGCGCAGCGGGTTCCAGGCTGCTCCCCTGGCTCGGCCTGGCCCTGCTGATCATCGTGTCGGATCAACTCACCAAGACGCTGATCATCGGCAGTTTCGAGCTGGGCGACAGCCACACCGTCACCTCGTTCTTCAACATCGTCCGGGTGCACAACGCAGGCGCTGCATTCAGCTTCCTGGCGGACGCTTCCGGGTGGCAGCGCTGGTTCTTCGTCGGGCTCGGGCTGGTAGCCACTGTGGCGATCGTCTGGATGCTGAAAAGCCACGGCGGGCAGCGTCTCTTCAGCCTGGCGCTGTCGCTGATCCTCGGCGGTGCGCTGGGAAACGTGATCGACCGCCTGCTGCACGGCCATGTGATCGACTTCCTGCAGTTCCACTGGGACTGGCTGGCGCCGATCTTCCCCGGCGGCTACTTTCCGAGCTTCAACATCGCCGACAGCGCGATCACCGCTGGAGCGGTGCTGCTGATCCTCGACGAGCTGCTGCGGGTGCGCCGGAGCTGAAACCGCAGACTCTCGATCAGGGCAGCAGGATGCTGCAACCGGTCGTGAGCCGCGCTTCGAGGTCACGGTGGGCCTGTGCCGCATCGGCCAGCGCGTAACGCCGTTCGACCGGAACCTTCACCGCGCCGGTGCTGACCACCGAAAACAGATCGTCAGCCATCGCTTGCGTTGCTTCGCGGGTGGCGATATGGGTGAACAGCGTCGGGCGCGTGACATACAGCGAGCCCTTGGCTGCGAGCACGCCCAGATCGACCGGCGGCGCCTTGCCCGATGCGTTGCCGAAATTGGCCAGCAGGCCGAAGGGTTGCAGCACGTCCAGCGACTTTTCGAAAGTGTCCAGACCAACCGAGTCGTAGACCACCTTCACGCCGCGACCATCGGTGATGTTCTTGACCCGCGCCACGAAGTCCTCGCGTCGGTAATTGATCGCATGCGCCGCGCCGTTCTGCAGCGCCAGCGCACACTTTTCGTCGCTGCCGGCCGTGCCGATCAACTGCAGGCCAAGTTCCCTCGCCCACTGGCAAGCGATCAGCCCGACACCGCCCGCTGCGGCATGGAACAGGATGAAATCTCCGGGTTGCAGGCCGGCCTGTGGCAGCGTTTTCTTCAGCAGGTACTGCGTGGTCAGGCCCTTGAGCATCATCGCGGCAGCGGTCTCGAAATCAATGCCCTCGGGGAGCTTGACGACGCACTTCGCCGGCATCACGCGCGACTCGCAGTAGCTGCCCGGCGGCGTGCTGGCGTAGGCGGCGCGATCGCCTGCACGCAGGTGGGTCACCCCCTCGCCCACCGCCTCGACGACGCCGGCGCCCTCCATGCCCAGGCCCGCCGGCAACGGAAGTGGGTACAAGCCGGTGCGGTGGTACACGTCAATGAAATTGAGGCCGCAGGCGTGGTGGCGAATGCGGATCTCACCCGGGCCGGGCTCACCGATCGGCACATCGACCAGGTGCATGGCCTCCGGCCCACCAGGTTGATCGATGCGGATGGCGCGTGTGGTGTGTGGTGGGAGGGCAGACATCGGAAGGCTCCGGGACAACGGTGCGTTATCGTGCCCGAAGCCCGCGACGTTCGCACGGCCGGGTGTTTTCGATGAAGAAGCTCACCACCGCTCCGAACCTCGCGATCGCCACGCTCTGGGCCGACATGCTGTGCCACGCGGGCGTGCCGACGACGATCCAGCGTGCCTACAACAGCAGCCTCGCGGGACAGGTGCCACCCGATCAGGCGCTGCCCGAACTGTGGCTCACCGATGCCGACAATTTCGACCGCGCCGAGCGGCTGCTCGACGAACTGCGCCAGCCGGTGTCTCGGCTCTGGCTGTGCACCGCCTGCCGAGAAATGATCGAGGGACCGTTCGAGCAATGCTGGAACTGCGGCGCGGCGATGCCCTAGGGCCGGCTAACTCGTCGCTGATGTATTCGGCGGATCCAGGTCGGGGCGCCGCCACGGGTCCAGGTGGGTCATCAACGTGAGCACGCGGTGTCGTTGCAAGACCCGATCGCGTGCGGCGACCGTGATCTCGTGTCCGGCCTCGACGCTGATCTGGGCGTCGACTTCGATGTGCGCATCGACGACGATCATGTCGCCCATCTTGCGGGTGCGCAGGTCGTGCACGCCGCGAATGCCGGGGGTGTCGGCCAGCGTCTGGCGGATCGCTTCGACTTCCTGCTCGTCGACCGAGCGGTCCATCAGGTCGTGCAGCGCATCCCAGCCGAAGGACCAGCCCATCTTGACCACCATGAAACCGACGATCGCCGCGGCGATGGGGTCGAGGATCGGGTAGCCCGCCAGGTTGCCGACGATGCCCACACCGACCACCAGCGAAGACGCAGCATCGGAGCGCGCGTGCCAGGCATTGGCAACCAGCATGCTGGATTTGACCCGCTTGGCCACCGCCAGCATATAGCGAAACAGCAGCTCCTTGGCGACCAGTGCCGCGCCGGCGACCCACAGCGCAACCGTGTGCACCGTGGGCACCAACTCTGGCGACTGGAGCTTCGTCACCGCCGACCACAGCATGCCCCCACCGACCACGATCAGCAAACCGCCCAGCGCCAGCGACGCAGCAGTTTCAAAACGCTGATGGCCGTAAGGATGCTCATCGTCGGCGTCCTTCAGGCTGTGATGCCCCGCAAACAACACGATGAAGTCGGACACCAGGTCCGACAGCGAATGGATGCCGTCGGCAATCAGGGCCTGCGACTTGGACAGGATGCCCACTGCGATCTGGGTGGAAGACAGCAGCAGATTCACGCCCACACTCACCCAGGTGCTGCGCGATGCCGCAGCCGACAGTTCGGCACGGCTCTCTGGCGAGTCTTCAGGATCGTTCGAAAAAGTGCTGAGGGGCATGGCGATGTGGTTTGGGTGGATTCTCGGCCATCGCGCCATGTAGAGCGATGGTGTTCGTGTGGCGCCGGCTCACTGGCGGCCACCCGCTGTTCACGCTGTCTCACAGGGCGCTGCTGCTTGGTCTCTCATCGATCATCGTGCCGTGGGCAGGCCGCTTTCGCGGCTGCGCTCGAAGGCTTGGAAAGAGGGGGGGATCACCGACAATCGTCAGCATGTCTGCACCTCTGGTTTCTCTGCCAAACGTCGATCCCGCGCTGCTCACGGTGCCGAGCATCGATCGGTTGCTGCAGACTTCACAGTCCACCCACCCGCCGCGCTTCCTGCTGCTCTACGGATCGCTGAGGGAGCGCTCCTACAGCCGCCTGCTGACCGAGGAAGCGGCGCGCCTGCTGCAGGCGATGGGCGGCGAGACGCGGCTGTTCGACCCGACCGGTCTGCCCTTGCCCGACGGCGCACCGGAGTCGCATCCCAAGGTGGTCGAGTTGCGCGAGCTGGCGAACTGGAGCGAGGGCATGGTGTGGTGCTCGCCGGAACGCCACGGCGCGATGAGCGCCATCCTGAAGGCGCAGATCGACTGGATTCCGCTGACCGTCGGTGCAGTGCGACCGACTCAGGGCAAGACACTGGCGGTGATGCAGGTTTGTGGTGGTTCGCAATCGTTCAATGCGGTCAACCAATTGCGCGTGCTCGGCCGCTGGATGCGGATGCTGACCATCCCCAACCAGTCGTCGGTCGCGAAGGCCTTCCTCGAGTTCGACGACGCCGGGCGCATGAAGCCTTCCGCCTACTACGACCGCGTGGTCGATGTGATGGAAGAGCTGATGAAGTTCACATTGCTGACGCGTGACTCAACCGCGTATCTGGTCGACCGCTACAGCGAGCGCAAGGAAAGCGCCGAGGCGCTATCGAAACGAGTCAACCAGCCAAGCACCTGATTCGGTCATCTTGCAGAATGATTCAACATACCGTATAAACGGTTTATTTTGATTTCAGGAGCCTGAGCATGATCGATTCCATCAACACATCTGACACGGCGGCCACGCCGGCCCCAGTCGGCGCCACGGGCGCAACCCCATCCACGAAAAAAGGCAAGGCCTCGGCTGCGCCCAAAGTGACGGTGCAAGCTGCCGCCAAGGTGACGAAAAAGGCAGCGCCCGCATCGAAAGCAAAGCCCCAGGTCAGCAAGCCCGCGGAGACAGCCAAGGCGCCGGTGACTTCGCCGGTCAAGGCAGCGGCTGCGCCGACGGGTAAACCGCCAAAGGCCAAGCTCAAGTTGGTGCGCGACAGCTTCACGATGCCGCACGCGGACTTCGAGCTGATCGACCTTCTGAAGCAACGTGCCATGAATTTCCGCCATGCCGTCAAGAAGGGCGAGCTGCTGCGGGCCGGACTGCAGGTGCTGGCCGCATTGCCCGATGTACAGCTGGAAAAAGCCCTGGCGCGCATCACCCCGCTGAAGACGGGGCGCCCGAAGAAAGCCGGCTGAGCCGCGAGCCGTCAGCGCCAGGTCGCCAGCAGCCAGATGCCGGCGACCACCAATGCGGTCCCCGCAGCCAAGCCAGCGGTGAATGGCTCGCCAAGCAACAAGACGCTCATCGCGATGGTGGACATCGGGCCGATCATCCCGGTCTGCGCCGCCAGCGCCGCCCCAACGCGCTCGATCGCCAGCATCATCAGCAGCACCGGCGCGAAGGTGCACAGAACCGCGTTCAGCAGCGACAACCCGATCACTTCAGGCGCTACCACCAGCGCAGACAAAGGCCGCAGCACGGCAAACTGCGCGATGCACAGCACACAGGCCACGGTGCTGGCCAGGCCCGTGAGGCGCAAGGCGCCGAGCCGACGGACCTCCTCGCCACTCAGCACCAGGTAAACCGCGTAACTCATCGCGCTGCCGAAGACCAGCGCGGCACCCAGCAATGCATGCGGGCCGACGTGCGTGATTTCCTGACCGAACACCAGCAGCACACCGCCATAACTGACGGCCAGCGCCACCAGCTGGCGGACAGTGACGCGCCGCTTGAACAGCACCACCCCCATGGCCAGCACCAGCGTCGGGTTCAGGTACAGGATCAGCCGCTCCAGGCTGGCACTGATGTACTGCAGACCCAGGAAATCAAGCGTGCTGGCCAGGTAATAGCCGCTGAAGCCAAGACCACACACCACCCACCAGTCGCGGCGCTCCAGCGCCGGCTTGCCACGGCTCGCCCAGGCACTCAGCAACAGAAACAATGGCAGCGCGAACAGCATGCGGTACATGACCAGCGTGATCGCATCGACGCCGTAGCGGTAGGCGAGCTTGGCGATGATGGCTTTGCCGGAGAACGCCACCGCGCCCACTGCGGCCATCAGCAAACCTGGCCACAGTGTGGCCATGGAGGCACGCTGCAAGGCGGAGTTCAATCCCACGCGGGCGTGGCGCTCAGCACTTCCTGCAGAGTCGTCAGGCCTTCGGCGACCTTCATCGCACCGGCGAGCCGCAGTGGCCGCATGCCATCGAGCAGCGCCTGCTGGCGCAGCTTGAGGGCATCGGGAACCGGCTGGATGCAATGGCGTGCGGCATCGGTGAGCGACAAAAGTTCATACAGCCCGGTGCGGCCGCGGAAGCCGGTCATCCGGCATTCGAGGCAGCCGACCGGCTTGTACGGTTTGGCTTTGCCGCTCAGCCGCCAGGGCTTGACGAATTCCGCCAAGTCTTCGGTGGTCACCGACTCGTCAGGCTGCTTGCAGGCCGGGCACAGTGTGCGCACCAAGCGCTGAGCCAGCACGCCGATGACCGTGGCACCGATCAGGTACGGCGCCACGCCCAGGTCGACCAGTCGGGTAATGGCCGAGGCCGCATCGTTGGTGTGCAGGGTGCTGAACACCAGGTGACCCGTCAGCGCCGCCTGAATGGCCATCTCGGCCGTTTCCAGGTCGCGCACCTCGCCAACCATGATGATGTCGGGGTCCTGACGCATCAGCGCGCGCACGCCCTCGGCGAAGCCAAAGTCCAGCGCCGGCTGCACCTGCGTCTGGTTGAACGCCGGCTGGATCATCTCGATCGGGTCCTCGATCGTGCAGACGTTGACCTCCTCGGTGGCCAGCCGCCGCAAGGTCGAATACAAGGTGCTGGTCTTGCCCGAACCGGTGGGCCCCGTCACCAGGATGATGCCGTTGGGCCGCGCCACCAGCGCCTCCCAGCGCTTCGCATCGTGTGTGCCAAAGCCCAACGCCTCCAGCGGCTTGACGGTGGTGTCGGGGTCGAAGATCCGCATCACCATCTTTTCGCCAAAAGCGGTGGGCAGCGTCGACAGCCGCATCTCGACCTCATCGCCGTCAGGATTGCGCGTCTTGATGCGACCGTCCAGTGGGCGCCGCTTCTCGATCACGTCCATGCGGCCCAGCAGCTTGACACGCGCGATCATCGCGCTCATCACCCCCGGCGGCAGCTGGTAGACGGTGTGCATCACGCCGTCGATGCGAAAGCGGATTGCGCTCAGATCGCGCCGTGGCTCGAGGTGGATGTCCGAGGCGCGCTGGTCGAAGGCGTACTGCCACAGCCAGTCGACGACCTGCACCACGCCCTGGTCATTGGCGTCGAGCTGCTTGTTGGTGCGGCCGAGTTCGACCAGCTGCTCGAAACTGGCAATCGCGGAGGACTCGCCACTCTTGATCGCCGCGCGCACCGAGCGCGACAGCGTGTAGAACTCGGTCGTGTATTTCTGCAGCTCGAGCGGGCTGACCATGATCAGCTTCAGCGGCTTGCGGGTGTGCGCCTCGATCTCCGGCACCCAGTCGAGGGCGTAGGGCTCGCAGGTGGCCACGGTGACGTCGGTCGGGCCTACCTGCAACGGCAAGGCACTGCGCCGCTCGGCGTAATTGATCGACATCACATCCGCGACACGGCCCACATCCACCTTCAGCGGGTCAATGCGCAGATAGGGCAGGCCGCAGCGCGCGGCCAGCCATTCGGTCAGCGCATCGGTGTCCAGCGTCTTGCCTGCGGCGCCCTTGCGCACCAGTCCGGCAGCACCCAGGCGCACCAGCGGGTGCTGCGCGCTATTCGCCGAGCCGAAGCGCTTGATCGTGCGCTCCGCGTCCGCGCCCTCGATCAGGTCGTCATCGCTGAGCCAGTCCAGCAAACGGCGCCATTCCAGCTTGCCGGTGGGCGCCACATCCAGGGGAATATCGGCCTGCGCGGTCGGGGCGTTGTGACGTTTGGCGTTTCGATCGACAGCGGGCATGAGGTGGTTCTCAACGGCTACGGTTCGAGGGAGAGGCCTTCAGCCCGGCCCTGCAGGGGCCTTCGGCAGCGCACGCAGCATCTTCAGCCATTTTCGCGCGGGAAGGCCAGCGTTCTGCTCGATGTGGTCCGCGCGCATCGCCAGCACCTCCGACTCTGGCCAGGCGACGCCTTTCAGGGCGACAACAATGGTGTTGCCTTCGCGTGTCGGCCGCAAGCTGAGCACCTGATCCGTGCCAAACGCCGCCGAGATGCGCTGCGCGCTGCGTTCGAAGCTGGCATCGCGGCCGAACAGGTTGACTGTCATCGCGCCGCCCTCGCGCAGCAGGCGATGGCAGTCGGCATAGAACGCATCGCTGTCGAGCACGGGGCTTGCGGCGTCATGGTCGTAGAGGTCGACGCACAGCGCATCGGCACTCGCCGCATTCGCAGGATCGGCGGCGTAAGCGCCTGCGTCGGCTTCGATCACCTTCAGCAGCCGCCCGGGCTCCACCTGGAAATACGCGCGACAGGCCGCGATCACACTGTCATTCAGCTCGACCGCCGTGGTGTGAAGGCGAAGCACGCCATGGCAGTAGCGGGTGATGGCACCCGCACCCAGGCCCAGTTGCAGCGCGTTCCCGTCGGACAGCGCCTCGCTCGGTCGCAACAGCATCCAGACCATCATCCGCTGCACGTATTCCAGTTCGATCGCGAGCGGCTTGCGGATGCGCATCGCGCCTTGCACCCAGGGGGTGCCCAGGTGCAGGTAACGCACCCCATCGGCTTCGGAAATGGTGGCCGGAGCCAGTTCAGGTCGTTTTTTCTTCTGGGTCATCGTGAACGGGATGTTGCCACCCTGCGCAGAGAGCGGCCGGTCAGGGTCCAACGCTGCGTGGCATGATCTCAGACCGGCCGAAGATGCCGTTTTTGCAGTTTCCCCACAACCACGAAGTTCCAACCCTTTGGAAGCCCATCTATGCGCAGCTATGCCTATCTCAAAGAACTCGATGCCGACAGCTTGACCTTGCAGGAGAGCGACGTCCCGCGCCCCGGCCCCGGGCAGGTGCTGGTGCGCATGAAGGCCGCATCGCTCAACTACCGTGACCTGCTGATCATCACTGGCCGCTACCCAGGCATGAAGTCGCAAGGCCTGGTCCCGGTGTCAGACGGCGCCGGTGTCGTGGCCGAGGTAGGCCCTGGCGTGACGCGGTTCTCCACCGGCGACCGCGTCACTGGTTGCTTCTTCGAGACCTGGCTCAGCGGCCCGATGCTGCCGGCCCACTACAACAACGCGCTGGGCGGTTCGGTGCCCGGCGTGCTGACCGAATACAGGGTGTTCCCTGCGGAGGCGCTGGTCGCCACGCCGGCCCACCTGAGCGATGAAGAAGCCGCCACGCTGCCTTGCGCCGCGCTGACGGCCTGGAACGGCCTGTTCGAAGGCAGGCCCGTCACGCCGGGCGAGACGGTGCTGGTGCTGGGCACCGGCGGCGTGTCGATGTTCGCCCTGCAGTTCGCCAAGGCTGCGGGTGCGGTGGTGCTTGCCACCTCGTCGAGCGACGCCAAGCTGGCACAGGCCAAGGCGCTGGGTGCCGATCACCTGATCAACTACAAGACGCACCCCGACTGGGACCAGACCGTGCGCGAGATCACTGGCGGCGTCGGGGTCGACCACGTGGTTGAAGTCGGCGGTCCTGGCACGCTGCAACGCTCGATCTCGGCAGCGCGCCACGGCGGCAATGTTCACCTGATCGGGGTGCTGACCGGCGGCGAGATCAATCCGCTGCCGATCCTGTTCAACACGACGACCGTTCGCGGCGTGTTCGTTGGTTCGCGCGACATGTTCGAGTCGATGAACCGGCTGATCAATGCACGCAAGCTCAAGCCGGTGATCGACCGCGTATTCGCCTTTGGCGATTCACGAGAGGCATTGCGACACCTGGAAGGCGCCACGCACTTCGGCAAGGTGGTCATTCGCATTGAATGAGCGCCTGATCTGACGGCTGCGCAATAAAAAGCCGGCTCATCGGGTTTCCCCGATGAGCCGGCTTTTCTTTATCAGTCGAGGGCGTTCAGTTCGTCGACTTCGAAACCGCGGACTTCGCCTTGATCGCTGTCGAGAGGCACTTCTCGGAACGGACACGGTGGTACACCAGACTGTCCTCGATCGAGCGCAGCACCATCTTCTTCGGTGCCATGTTGACAATCTCGTCCTTCAGGGACTTGCCATCCGGGAATTCCACGACCAGCGTGCCATCCCAGACGTACCACTTGGAGCTGATGGCTGCCGACACCTTCGAGCATTTGTTGTCCTCGAACTCGGTGTAGGTATAGGTGCCGTCTGCATTGAATACTTCCTTGCTGGGCACCGCCTCGTAGTCGGCGCTGTCTGGAGGGTTGACCCAGGTGCCGACAAGCATCGCCGACAAGGCCGAATCGTCTTTCTTTCCAGGCGTTGCGGCCTGTGCGGGTTGAGCACTCAGAGCCCCGGCTGCTACGCATGCCATTGCCAGTTTTGTCATCACGGTGGTTCCTTATAAAGTGGAAAAGGTCTTAGCAGTCGAGCCTTCGGTGTGTGCAGATCAGTGGTCCGGTGGAGCGGGGTCGCTGCCGGCAACAGACATGACAGATGAAAGAATTTCGACCGCTATGGTACGCAGAAGCCGGCGTTCTGGATGGGCCAGGGTCATCGTTCAGGCCATCCCGTGAGCAGCAAACGCCTCGCGCCAGACGGCCAGCTTGCGCTCGAAACTCCAGCTCGCATGGGCCGGACTGGTCGACGGTAGCCGGATCACCGCCACACCCAGCGCCCGTGTGTGACGCATCGCACGGGCAGACTCAGCCCCGTTGTGCGCAATCGCCCGCAGACCCGGGGCCTGCTGCCTCAGGCTGTCCAGGTTATTGAAAACGGCATCGCGGATCGCACTGTCGAGGCTGCCCACTCGCTGGCAGGTGGCATAGACATCCCACAACCCCAGACCGCGAGCGCAGGCTTCGGCCACGCGCATCTCGTAGCTCAAACCGACCAGATCGATGCCCCACAGCGCCGACAGCAGCGGCCAGAACTGGTTGCGCGGGTGCGCGTAGTACTGCTGTGCGCGCAGAGACGCCACGCCCGGAAAGCTGCCGAGCACCACCAGCCGGGTGTCGGGCGACAGCACGGGTGGCAGGCTCTCGAGCACCTGCGCCGCTGACGATGCTGCGGGCGGGAGACCGAGGGTGACCGCTGACTTCTGCGTCACACGTCGCCTGTCGGTGGCTGCAGCGCCCCCAGCTTCGGCAGCGCGGCACAGGCATTGGCCATCGTGGCCTCGGCAATCTCGGGGATGCTGATGCCGCGCAGTGCGGCCAGCGTCTGGGCGATGCGCGGCAACTGCGCCGGCTCGTTGGGCAGCGTTGCGCCGGGTTCGGATCGGCGCTCGACCGCCGTGCGATACAGCCACTGCGGCGGGATGTCCGGCGCATCGGTTTCCAGCACGATCGCCCCCAGCGGCAGCGTCTGCGCGAGGTGGCGTAACTGCAGCGCGCGCTCGAAGGTCATCGCGCCGCCAAAGCCCAGCTTGAAGCCCATGGCAACGAAGGTCAGCGCCTGCTGGTCGCTGCCGTTGAAGGCATGCGCGATGCCGCCTTGCACCGGCGTGCGGCGCAGATGCTTCAGCAGCGTGTCTGCCGAGCGGCGCACATGCAGGATCACCGGCAGGTCGACTGCACGGGCCAGTCGCAGCTGGGCTTCATAGAACCGTTCCTGGCGTGCGCGGTCGGTGTGAGGCACGAAGTGGTCGAGACCGATTTCGCCCACCGCCACCAGCCGCGGATCGTGCCGGTGCGCTTGGAGCGCCTCGGCCAGTTGAGCGACGTCGGTCTCATCCGCCCGATCGACGTACAGCGGGTGGATGCCAAGCGCGTAGGCCAGTTCGTGCGTATGCGCCAGTTCGCGCACGGCGTCGAAGTTCGCTCGCTCGACGGCCGGCACCACCAGTTGCACCACGCCAGCAGCCCGAGCCCGCCCGACCACAGCCGCCGCATCGCCGCTGAACTCGGGCGCATCCAGGTGGCAGTGGGTGTCGATCCAGCGCATGCGCCGATGACCTGATCAGGGCACGAGCCGACCCAGCTTCAGGCGCAGCACCCGGTCGCAGCGCGCGGCCAGCGCCTCGTCGTGGGTCACCAGCACAAAGGCCATGCCGCGGCTGCGCGCCAGCGACAGCATCAGCTCGAACACGCCATCGGCGGTTTCGCGGTCGAGGTTGCCGGTGGGTTCGTCTGCCAGCACGCAGGCGGGCTGCCCGGCCAGCGAGCGCGCAATGGCCACGCGCTGGCGTTCGCCGCCTGACAACTGCGCCGGCCGGTGACCGATGCGGTGGCCCAGGCCGACCTGCTGCAGTACCGCCTCCGCGGATGCACGGGCCTCGGGCTGCGCCACGCGCCGGATGCGCAGCGGCATCGCGACGTTGTCGAGCGCGGTGAATTCCGGAAGCAGGTGGTGGAACTGGTAGACAAAGCCCAGGTGCCGGTTGCGCCACGCACCCTGCTCCTGCGCGCTCATCGTCTGCAGGTCGCGGCCCATCAGCGTCACCTTACCTTGCGTGGGCGCATCCAGCCCGCCCATCAGGTGCAGCAGCGTGCTTTTGCCCGAACCCGACGCACCGACGATCGCCACCGTTTCGCCCGCCGAGATGTCGAGATCAATGCCCTGCAGCACGTTCACATCGAGTGCGCCCTCATGAAACCGCTTGTGCAACCCGGCCACTCGGATCACCTTGGCGCCGTGCAGCGCGGAGTCACTCATAACGCAAAGCCTCGGCCGGCTGCACGCGGCTGGCGCGCCAGCTCGGGTAGATCGTCGCAACGAAGGCCAGCGCCAGCGAGATCAGCACGACGGGCACGATGTCACCGCTTTGTGGATCGCTCGGCATGTGGCTGATCAGGTAGACGCTGCTGGGCAGGAAGCTGGTGTGCAGCGCCCGTTCGATCGCCGGAACGATGACGTCGATGTTGAAGGCGACCCCCAGGCCCAGCACCATGCCCGCCAGCGTGCCCATCACCCCCGAGGCTGCACCCTGCACCATGAAGATCCCCATGATCGAGCGCGGGCTCGCGCCCAGCGTGCGCAGGATGGCGATATCGGCCTGCTTGTCGGTGACGGTCATCACCAGCGTGCTGACGAGGTTGAAAGCCGCAACTGCAACGATCAGCGTCAGGATGATGAACATCAGACGCTTCTCGATCTGCACCGCCTGGAACCAGTTGCGGTTGGTGCGTGTCCAGTCGTTGACGCGCACCGAGGATCCGAGACGCACCTGAAGCTCATCGCCCACCTCGCGCGCCTGCTGCGCGTCCTTCAGGCGCAGCTGAACGCCGGTCGGGCCGCTGACACGGAACAGCCGCGCGGCGTCATCCACATGCATCAATGCGAGGCCGCTGTCGTATTCATAGTGACCAGCGTTGAAGGTGCCCACCAGGGTCAGCTGCTTGAGTCGTGGCACCACACCCGCTGGCGTGATCTGCCCGCCGGGCGCGACGATGGTCACCTTGTCGCCCACCTCCACGCCCAGACTGCGGGCCAGTTCGCCACCGAGCACGATGCACCAGCAACCGGGCACCAGCGGGGCCAGCGTGGTGTCACGCAACCGCGCCGCGAGGTCGGTCACGGTGGCTTCCTCGGCGGGTGAGATGCCGCGAACGATCGCACCGCGCATATCGTCGCCGCGCGCGACAAGCGCCTGAGCGGCGATGAACGGGGATGCGCCAACGACCTGGGGATTCAAGCGCGCCTGCGCAGCGGTGGCCTGCCAGTCCGGCAAGGCCTCACCGCGCGACTGGTAGATCTCGACATGCGACACCACCGACAGCATCCGGTCACGCACCTCCTTCTGGAAGCCGTTCATCACCGACAGCACGATGATCAGCGCCGCCACCCCGAGCGCAATGCCGAGCATCGATACCCCCGAGATGAACGAGATGAACCCGTTGCGCCGACCGCTGCGACCCGCGCGGGTGTAGCGCCAGCCGATCTGAAGTTCGTAGGGGATTTGCATTGCGGGGGCATGCTACAGGAGGGCTTTTGCACTTTCGCTGCAGCCCGCCGGGTCTCGGCCCGGCTGCCGAGTAACTTTCATTTGCGGGCCCAAATGAAAGTCACCAAAGCAAAAGGCTTCGAACACCAGCCATTTGGTCCGCTCGCTTCGGCTACACGCCTACTTCAACGGCTCTGGCTCGAGAACAGGCTGCGAGC
>Ga0214921_10000729_pt1 | contig 59106 bp, 60 predicted proteins | sample LL1505_MetaG_FD_177992 | JGI IMG/M metagenome (GOLD analysis project Ga0214921, IMG submission 177992) | Freshwater microbial communities from Lake Lanier, Atlanta, Georgia, United States - LL-1505 | ecosystem: Environmental > Aquatic > Freshwater > Lake | place: USA: Georgia | collected...
CACCAGTTAAAAAGGTTGCTAAAAAAGCTGCAGCGAAAGCTGAGTAATAACGCGACTAAATAAAGATTATGACTAAACCCACTCTTGATCCAAAGAGTGGGTTTTCTCGTTTAAGAGTTGATTTAACCTACGACGGAACAAACTTTTCTGGCTGGGCAAAGCAACCAAACTTGCGAACAGTCCAAGATGAGATCGAAAAAGCACTTTCAACAATTACCCAAACACAGGTTGCCACAATTGTGGCTGGTCGAACTGATGCCGGCGTGCATGCAAAACAACAAGTAATACAGGCAGATTTACCGGAAAATACCAATATTGAAAATCTAGTATTTCGCTTAAATCAATTATTAGATGAAGATATTCGAATCATTAATACCGCTTGGGCTGAGCCAAATTTTCATGCCCGCTTCACACCAATTTCGCGCACTTATCAATACAAAATAAATGATGGTGGCAAAGTAACCGCACCCCTTGATCGGTATGACAGCGCCGAGTGGTTTAGGCCGTTAGATATTGAGCTTATGAATGCTGGTTCAAAGCTCTTACTAGGTGAGCATGATTTCTTTGCCTTTTGTAAGTTTAGAGAGGGCGGAAGTACGGTTAAAAATCTTATGAAATTTGATTGGCATCGTGATGAAAATGGTGTGGTAATTGGTGAGATTAAAGCTGATTCTTTCCGCTATAACATGGTTAGAAATTTAGTGGGTGCAGCAGTTTGTGTTGGTGAAGGTAGATTTAAACCAGAGTGGATGCTTAAAACTTTGCAAGATAAGGTGAGAATTTCAGATAGTTATGTTTTTCCAGCTAAAGGTTTGACGTTAATAAGCATTGAATATCCACCAGCTGATCAATATTTGAGCAATTATGAGAAATACCTGCAATCTGAAGATTTGGCCGCCGATGAGGTGGATTTCTAAGCGGGGAATAATCCGGTTTTGACCCAAAGCCAGCGGAAAGGTAATCTTGCCCCTGTTGGAAATGACCCGATTGGGACAATCCTTAAATAAGAAAGCGAGATGCTTGTGCGCACATTTACACCAAAAGCTGGTGAGATTACCCGTAGTTGGTACCTCATCGATGCTCAAGATGTAGTGCTTGGCCGTCTTGCAACTCATGCTGCACATTTACTTTACGGAAAACATAAAACTACATTTGCGCCACATATGGATATGGGAGATTTCGTAGTAGTTATTAATGCTGAGAAGGTTGTTTTAACTGGTTCAAAAGGAACACAAAAGTTTGCATACCAACACTCTGGTTATCCGGGTGGTATGACTGCAACTGTTTACTCAGATATGTTTGAAAAGTTCCCTACTCGTGCGGTTGAGAAAGCGATCAAAGGAATGTTGCCAAAGAACTCTGTTGGCAGAGCAGCTTTAACTAAGTTAAAAGTTTATGCAGGTAGCGAGCATCCTCATGCCGCGCAAAATCCAAAGGTATTTGAGTTCAATCAAGTTTCTCAGATTGTAAAGAAGTAATAGGAGAGTAATGAATAACGAAATTTTAGAAGCAGGCGACGAGGAAACCCCAACCTCATATAGCTCTAGTACGCCAGCAGCTGCAACTAATCGCAAAGCAATCACCGCTCCTGGTGGTGGCGTTGGTCGTCGTAAAGAGGCGGTTGCAAGAGTTCGCTTAGTTCCTGGAACAGGTCGCTGGGTTGTTAATGGCAAGCCACTTGATGTTTATTTTCCAAACAAAGTTCACCAACAATCAGTTTCTGATCCATTCCGCACCGTAGGTGCTGAAGGAACATATGATGTTTTTGCTCGTATTAATGGTGGCGGAGTTTCTGGCCAAGCTGGTGCACTTCGTTTAGGTGTAGCACGCGCGCTAAATGAAATTGATTCTGATGCAAACCGGCCAACACTTAAAAAAGCTGGCTTCTTAACACGGGACGCACGAGTTATTGAACGTAAGAAGTACGGCCTTAAGAAGGCACGTAAGCGTTCTCAATACAGCAAGCGTTAATTTCAAACTTCGCTTAAACCTAATATGGCCCTCTTCGGCACCGACGGTGTACGAGGTGTTGCTAACGTTGATCTAACTGCTGAACTTGCAGTTGATTTAGCAATTGCTGCAGCTCATGTTCTAGGTGAGATCGGTACATTTGTAGGACATCGCCCAAAAGCAATTGTTGGTCAAGACTCCCGCGCATCTGGTGATTTCTTAGAGGCAGCAGTTGTTGCCGGGCTTACCAGTGCAGGTGTTGATGTTTACCGAGTTGGCGTATTACCAACTCCAGCTGTTGCATTTTTAGTGAAGGAAAGTGGCGCCGATCTTGGCGTAATGATTAGCGCATCTCATAATCCAATGCCTGATAATGGAATTAAGTTTTTTGCTAAAGGTGGAGATAAATTAGCCGATCAGGTTGAGGCTCAAATTGAGAAACGATTAGGTGAGCCATGGGATAGACCAACTGGTTTAAATGTTGGCCGGATTATCTTTGATGAAGCTGCAGCCGAAAGATATATAACCCACTTGCTTTCAACTATAGATACAAAATTAACTGGACTGAAGGTGATTGTTGATTGCGCTAACGGCGCCTCATCAACGGTGGCACCAAGTGTTTATAAAAGAGCTGATGCAACTGTTACGGCAATTTCGGCAACACCGACTGGTTGGAATATCAATGAGAATTGCGGATCTACTCACCTAGATAATTTAATTAGTGAGGTTAAAAAAGCTGGCGCGGATATTGGTATTGCCCATGATGGTGATGCTGACCGATGCTTGCTGGTGGCCAGTAATGGTGAAGTAATTGATGGAGATTATATTTTAAATATATTAGCTACCTCTTATCTAGCAGAAGGTAAGTTAAATAAAAAGGCAGTTGTTGGCACAGTAATGAGCAATCTTGGCTTCATTAAATCAATGGAATCACTCGGTATTAAATTTGAAAAGACTGCAGTAGGAGATCGTTACGTATTAGAGAAGATGTTAGAAAATGATTACACCTTAGGTGGTGAGCAATCTGGACATGTGATTATGCGCCAATTCTCAAATACTGGTGATGGCCTGTTAACTGCGCTGCAAGTTATGCAGATTGTTGCTAAATCAAAGAAATCACTTCTTGATCTTGCAACCACAATGAAAAAGTATCCACAAATTTTAATCAACATCAATAATGTAAAAAAAGAGAAGCTAGCTTCATCTGAAAAGATCAATAGCGCTATTTTGAAGGCAGAAAAAGAATTAGGTGCGAGTGGACGGGTTCTAGTTAGATCCTCTGGAACCGAACCATTAGTGCGGGTAATGGTGGAGGCAGACGATTTAAATATTGCACAATCAACCGCTGATTCGTTAGCGCAACTAGTTAAATCAGAACTACAATAAATTAAATGTTAGAACGTAGGCGTAAGCAGAAGAACTCAGCTTTTAAATTAGCAGTTTTATTCATAGCTATTTATGGCGTAATTACCCAACAAGTTTTAGCAAATACTTGGATCAGGCGCTTAGATGAGTGGATCTACAATCGTGATTTTTTACTTGTAACACCTGGCAAGACACCCACTCTTGTCATGTTAGTAGATGATCTGGGTTTGCGAAGTGTTACAGCAATAGTTTTACTTGTTACTGCAATTCTGATTAGCCGCAGGTTTAAGTCATGGCGCCCAATTAATCTTTCAATACTTTCTTTAGTGCTTTTGAATCTGACTGTTGGTGCCTCGAAGTTATTGTTTGGTAGAACAAAACCTCACTCCGGCTTTGATTTAGTTTTTACCGATAGTGGTCTTTCCTACCCAAGCGGACATGCAGCTAATGCCATTCTTACCTGGGGAATCATTGCTTACTTAATTTTTCGTTACTCACATAAGGAACCATTTGAAGGTATGAGACTTACTTGGTTTGTTTCAATAATTACTACTGGAGTTTGCCTAGCATCGCTATATAGAAATACTCATTGGTTTTCAGATTTACTTGGAGGCCTGTTTATTGGTTCAGCGCTCTTAGTATTAATTATCGCAATCGACCGTTCGATTAAGTCAGATCGTCAACCTTCTTAAATCAAAGGTAGGCTAAGAATATGAACCGTGCTAGCGCAGAGGTGAACCTTTCAGCCATTGCAGACAATTTAAAATTAATTAAAAGCAAGACCGATGCCCAAGTATTAGCCGTCGTTAAAGCCGATGCTTATGGACATGGCCTGATTCAAGTAGGTAAGGCGGCTGCTGATAACGGTGCTGATTGGTTGGGCACGGCTCTACTAGAAGAGGGAATTGCCCTTAGAAAAAGTGGAATCAAAATACCGATTATTTCTTGGCTAACACCACTTGGTGAGGATTTTAATACTGCAATTAATTTAGATGTTGATTTATCAATTCCATCAATTGATTTACTAAGTGAAGTTGTAATAGCGGGTAAATCTGTTAAAAAGATTCCAAGAATTCACATTGAAGTTGATACTGGGATGAGCCGCGGTGGGGTTGGCGATGATTGGCAGGTATTTCTAGATCAATTAATTAAGGCTTCTAAATCTAATGAAATAAATGTGGTTGGAATTTGGTCACACTTTGCCAGGGCCGATGAACCAGATGAAAACATGAATAAAGAGCAACTTGCTACCTTTGAAGACCGGATTAAAAGTTTAGCAACGGCTGGGATAAGCCCAGATTTTATTCACATTGCAAACTCTGCTGCATCATTGACGAATAAAGGTGCTCATAAAAATATTATTCGTTGGGGAATTGGCTTGTATGGTTTAAGCCCTGATGTGAATAATCTAGGTGATTCTAAATCACTTAAGTTAAAGCCAGCTATGAAATTAAAGGGAAAGTTGCATTTAGTTAAAACAGTTAAGGCAGGTGCCAGTGTTGGTTATGGCGGCACCGCTACTACAAAGAGTGATACCAAACTTGGTGTAGTAACACTTGGATATGCAGATGGAATTCCACGAAATGCAAACAATTTAGCTGGTGTTTTTGTAGCTGGAATGCGCGCACCATTAATTGGTCGAGTTTCAATGGATCAATTTGTTGTAGATCTTGGAATTAACTCCTCAGCAAAAACAGGTGATGAAGTGATTGTTTTTGGTGACGGTAGCGGTGGTGAGTACACCGCAGATGAGTGGGCAAAGGCTTCCGGCACAATAAATTATGAGATTGTTACCCGAATTGGCTCACGTGTGCCTAGAATCTACCCTCGTGAGTAACGCAAATCTGCTTTCAATTAAATCTTTATCTGTTTCATTTGGTGGCTTAAAAGCGTTATCTAATATCAACTTAGATTTGCATGCTAATGAGGTTGTTGGATTAATTGGCCCCAATGGTGCAGGTAAGACCACATTATTTAACGCGCTCTCTGGCTTAGTAGATGTTGAAGCAGGAAATCTTGAAATAAATGACAAACAACATAAGTGGCCAAAACCTTATGAATTAGTCAATCTTGGTATTTCTCGCACCCTGCAAGGTGTTGGTTTATTTCCAGAGTTAACAGTGCTTGAGAATGTAATGATTGGCGATAATAAAAGCGCTAAGTCTGGCTTGATCTCATCTGCGTTAGGTTTAAATGGCAGAGATGAAGCAAAACTTAAAGCACGGGCAATGACCGCACTAGAACGAGTTTATGCCTCCGGTATTGCAGATCAGCGGGCAGATTCACTGTCTTATCCAGTTACAAAGCGAGTGGCTATTGCTAGAGCGTTAGTTTCAGAACCAAAAATTCTTTTGTTAGATGAACCAGCTGGCGGCCTAGGCGCCCAAGATATTGAGTGGATGAACTCACTAATCCATAACCTTTCAACTCAATGCTCAGTTATTTTAGTTGAGCACCATATGGATGTTGTGATGTCAGTTTGTGATCGACTTTATGTACTTAACTTTGGCGAGGTAATCGCATCCGGTGATGTTGAAAATGTTAGAAGGGACCCAGCAGTTATTGCCGCGTATTTAGGGGTGAACAATTGAGTCTTGTTGTTGAGAATTTAACAATTGATCATGGCGCGATTAGAGCCATTGATAATGTCTCTTTCACAGTTCCAACTGGACAACTTGCTGCAGTAATCGGTGCAAATGGTGCTGGTAAGACCACATTGCTTCGGACACTTTCCGGACTTAAAGAAAGTAAATCTGGCAGTGCAACTTGGAATGGTAAATCAATACTTGGCGTGCGCCCAGAAGATTTAGCTAGGTCTGGCATCATGCATGTCTCTGACGGTAAATCTGTAATTGCAGAATTAACTGTAAAAGAGAATTTAGCCCTGGCTGGATTGTGGCGAAAAGACAAGAAAGATGTAGCAGCAGTTACCTCCGAAGTTGTTGATCTGTTCCCAGTATTAGGCCAGAGAATGTCGCAAGCATCGGGCTCATTATCTGGTGGTGAGCGGCAAATGTTAGCTATTGGTAGAGCGCTAATTGCTCGGCCAAAATTACTGTTATTAGATGAACCATCCTTAGGGCTTGCGCCATTAATCATTGAGCAGATATTTCAAACAATTAAATCTTTGGTTGCAATAATGGATTTAACCGTTGTGCTAGTTGAACAAAATGCAATGGGTGCATTAAAGATTGCTGATGAAGGCATTGTCTTAAATTTAGGTTCAGTTGTGGCAGTTGATTCTGCGCAAACCTTATTAAATGATCCGTCAGTTCGCGCTGCCTATTTGGGGTTTTAAATGTTGCAATTTATAACAGCTATTTTAACCTCACTATCAGCGGGTGCTATTTATGCATTAATGTCGACGGCATTAGTTTTAGTATGGCGTTCAACGAGAGTTATTAACTTTGCCCAAGCTGGACAAGCAGTCTTAACAACGTATATTGGCTACGAAGTAACGGTTAGAACTGGTTCCTATTGGTATGGCTTAATTGCGGCAATATTAAGTGGTGCCCTAATTGGTGCCACAATCGACAGATTTTTTATGAGACCAATTTTTAAGAGAATAAAATCTGGCCCGATTGTGATGATCGCTCCAGTTGTTGCCACTCTTGGCCTACTTGGAATTATTCAAGCAATCATCGGATTTATTTGGGGTTTGAGTTACCAAACATTAGCTGCGCCAGTTTCAACTGATGGCTACAAGATTTCAGAGACTGTAATTGCTTTTAGTCCCTTTAATTTAATGGTCTTAATTTCAGTAACAATTACCATGATTTTACTTACAATCTTATTCCAAAAAACAAATATTGGGCTAGCACTTCGTGCCTCGGCATACTCACCTGAGATTGCAAAACTTTCCGGAATTAAAGTTGATGCTGTAAGAACATTAGGTTGGGCAATTGCTGGTGCTGCAGGTGGTTTGGCCGGAATGCTTTATATACCAAACTCTTATTTATATCCAAATGGTATGGATGTTTTATTGGTATTTGGATTTATCGCAGCAGTCATTGGTGGACTAGACAGTTTATTTGGAGCGGTCGCTGGCGCGATGATTTTAGGATTTGCGATTAACTTTGTCGCTACTTATGTAAGTTACAAATTAGTGTTTCCAACAGCATTTGTAATTTTAATTTTAGTCTTACTGGTAAAGCCTGGTGGACTATTTTCAAGTAGTAAAGGCAGGAAAGACTGATGCATAAGATTTCAGCGAACCGAAAAAGATTATTCACCTTTATTTTATTGGGTTGGGCGCTGCTCTTAATAGGAGATCGCATTGGTGAACTGCGGCAATACCAAGGTGCATTTGTTGCTATGTATGCATTAGCAATCGCTTCAATTATTTTACTTACCGGCTACTCCGGCCAACTATCCCTTGGTCACAGCGCACTGATGGCAGTGGGTGCATACGCTGGAGCACTTTCAATAAATAATTTAAAGCTTAATCCTGTAATTGCATTGATTGTTGCAGCACTTGTTGCGGGCATCTTTGGTTTAATTCTAGGTATTGCAGCTGCAAGATTAAGTGGTCCTTATTTAGCTGGTACAACGCTTGCATTAGCGATTTCATTACCCACAATTGCTAATCAATTTACAATTTTAGGTGGTGAGCAAGGAATTTTATTTGACATTGGTGCACCACCTGCCAGATTTGGCGAAGGCTTCTCACAATACAAATGGTTTTTTTGGATAAGTAGCTTGGCCGCATTAATTATGATTTGGATGATTTCAAACCTGATGCACTCTAAGTTTGGCCGGGTATTTAGAGCACTTCGCGATAATCAGACTGCAGCTCAACTGTCTGGCATCAATATTGGACGCCAAAAGGCGGTCGCCTTCGGTTTGAGCGCTGGAGTGGCCGGTTTGGCCGGTGGCCTGCTAGTTATGCTCATAAGCGGCGTATCACCCAGTGCTTTCCCGCTTAGCCTCTCATTTTCTTTGCTGACAGGCGCAGTAGTTACTGGCGTGTATGACCTAAAAGGTGTGATGCTAGGGGGGTTGGTCCTAGTGGCTATCCCTGAGATAGCTGACTCAATTGGAAGTCGAGTCGGTGGTTCTGATGGATTCACTATGGCTTTACCTGGGTTCTTAGTAAGCGCACTGCTGATCCTGGCAGTTCTCTTCCTACCTAATGGGCCAGGGAAGTTGTTAAAGAAAAAAATGTAATAAGCAAGATAACCATACGGAAGGAAATAAATGATCAGAAATACTCGCATGAAACGAATCTCTATCGTTTCGGCGGTAGCTGTGGCCGGAGCAATGGTGCTTAGCACCCTGCCAGCACAAGCTGCCGATCCAGGGGTAACCTCAACTGAAATTAAGTTAGGTTTGTCATCTCCACAAACAGGTACCGCTGCACTCTCATACGGAAAGCTACCTAAGGCAATGAAGGCTTACTTCGACTATATCAACGCCAACGGCGGAGTATATGGAAGAAAAATTAAGCTAGTTGCTCGAGATGATAAGTACTTGCCAACACAGGCAGCTACTCAAACAACAAACTTAGTTCTTAATGACAAAGTTTTTGCATTAGTTGGCGCACTTGGTACTGCAACACACACCAAGGCATACGCTGCAGCACAACTTGCAAAGAACAATGTTCCTGATCTATTTGTTAACACCGGATTTAGTGGTTTTGATAACAAGACCAAATATCCAACAACCTTCCTAGTTCTTCCAAGCTATGCAATGGAAGCAAAAATTATTGGAAAATTTATTGCCGATACACCAACTCTAAAGCCTCAAGCTTCTTTCCTAGTTGCTCAAGATGATGAGTTTGGTATTGATGGCGTTAACGGCTTTAAGTTAGCTGGACACGCATTCACAAAAACAACCCTTTATCCTCAGGGCGGTTTGTCATCAGCTCTTGCTGAGACTGCACTTACAGGATTTAGCGCAGCTCCAGGTAAGCCTGTAATTGTTCTTATGGGTACAACTGATACCACTGCCACAATTCTTAAAGCAGCAGAGAAATTATCTCTAACTACTAAATTTAACTGGATCGTAGGTTCAGTAGGTGGAGATGCCAATACTCTTCTTGCATTAGGTGTTAAATCAACAACTATTGACGGAGTTATGGCCGCTAGCTTCTTCCCAGATGCTAAGGACACATCAGATGAGTATGTAAGCCAGTTCATGAAGATCAACATGAGTTACAACCCAGGTGTCTCTTTTGACAACGTTGTACTTCAAGGAATGAACTCAGCAATGCTTACAGTTCAAGCACTACGTGCAGCTGGCAAGAATCTAACTCGTGCTGGATTAATCAAAGCAATCGAGGACAAGGGTTCAACATTTGCTAGCGCAGGTCTTGCTCCACTTAATTACTCAGCAACTAGCCGTGTTGGATACAACGGATACTGGTTTGGTCAGTTAAACGCAAAGGGTGAGTTATTGCCATATATAACCGGCAAGCGAACTCTTTACACAACTGATTCAACTACAACTAGTGCGCCAGTACTTTCAACCTACGAGCGCAAGCCAATTCCAAAGAATGGGATACCAACTAACTAATGAAAAATATAAACCTTAAGAAGGGCTTAGTTGCCCTAACTACTGCAGCATTAGTTGCAACATTTGCAGTAGCTGTACCTTCAGCAGCTCGCGCTGCTGAACCAACCTGTTCAGTAGCACCATTAGCTCTTTACAATGTTGCTAACGTAACTACCTGTACAGGTGTTGATGAAAAGGGTTCAAAGTATGAAATCCGTATGCCAAAAAACTTCAATGGCACACTGTTCTTGTACTCCCATGGAATTCGCAAAGGTGTAAACCTGCCAGCAATTCCAGTTGTAGCTCCAACGGGTTACATAGTTGATAACTCACCTGCAGTAGCTCCATCAGATGAGGTTGCAACATCATTGCTAAAGCAGGGCTTTGCTCTTGCTGGTGCTGGTGTTCAAGTTCAAGCTTGGAACTTAGCTGAGCAAACTTACGCAAATCTTTTACTAAATAGCACAGCTAGAGCTACATTCCCAAAGATCGACAAGGTTGTTGGCTGGGGTAACTCACTTGGCGCACTTTCTACCCAAGCAGTTGCTGAACAATATCCAGGCACATTTGATGCTGTAGGTAATATGTGTTTGGCTGAATCTGGCCTTGCTGAAATTACTATGGCTCTTGACCTTCTATGGGGATTCAAATCTTTCTTTGATCCAACCATTAAGGCAACTGGCTACTCAGCCGGTACTAACGGATACATGGAAATGCTTGGCGATATTCAAAAGGTATTGGGAGTTCTAGTTGCACTTCAAACTGCAATTGCAATTAACCCAAAGGCACCAACATGGCCAACTACTTCAGGAGTGCCAGCTGCATACCAAGGGATCCCAGTACGAAGTGCAATTTTGTTACTCGGATTAATCTCCGGTATCTCAACTCAATCAATGACTTATGATTCAGCTAGCGGTCCTGCTGGTGCATCAGAGACAGAATTTGGTTTAGTGATTAGCCCAGCATTAGCTGTACTTGAGAATAGCGTGGATGCCGTGGGACTTGCGATTGTCGCAAACTACGACATGGAGATGAGAGCAGGCGGAATTGTTTACGACAACTCCAAGACTGATTACTCAGCTCGCCTAGGTGATGATGGTGATACCTATGCCGCAGCACTATCTGGTAAGACATACACCGGAGTTTTGCTTTCAATCCTTAAGGCATCTCCAAGAGTTACTGCAGATCCTGCAGCAGTTGCAAGATTTAAAGCTGTATATGACTACGGCTTACAAGGAAAGGTGACTGTTCCAACAGTTACTTTGACTGCTACTGCAGATCACATCACTCCGCCAGGAGCTACTCAGTACTTCATTAATAAGTATGAAGCCGATGTATCTAAGGGCAGAGCTGGCGTAGAAGATGCTAGCGCGGCAGGTCTTGTAACGAGTATCTGGAATAAACCATCTGATTCATATTCAACATTTGATGCAGATGGCAAGCCAGTTAAGCCAACACTTGCTCCAAATGGAACAACTCACTGTAACTTCACAACTAGCCAAACGTTGCTAGTTGCTAAATTACTTGCAGCAGCTGCTAAGTCAGGCAAGTCACCATCTGCCTCGACTGTAAAGGCTGCAATTAAGAAAGACGCTAACTTGTTTGTGGATCCTAATTATCAGGCTCCGCTATTTAAGTATCGTCAATAATTAAATAAGTAAAAAGAGGGCCTCAGGAAACTGGGGCCCTCTTTCTTTCTATAAACTACTCAGCACCATGAAAATCTCAATCGAATCTGTGTCGCAGATGCATGCCCTCGGCGTGAAGATTGGGTTACAACTAAAAAATACCGATGTGGTTGTATTAACTGGGGATTTAGGTGCCGGGAAAACCGTATTAACGCAAGGTATTGCATCTGCATTTGGAATTGAAAATGTTACCTCCCCAACATTTGTAATCAGCCGGGTTTATAAAGGCAAGCCGAATTTTATTCATGTAGATGCCTATCGGTTATTGGATTCTGGTATTGGAAGTTTTACTGATTTAGATTTTGAAAGCTACCTACCCAGCAGTGTATTTGTGATCGAGTGGGGAGCAGATTTTGTTACAACTCTTACTGATCAATATTTAGATATTAAAATTAGCAATGGTTCTACTGAAACATCAAGAGAAGTTGAAATTACTCCAATTGGCCAGCGGTGGAGTGGGTTCAAAGTATGAGCATAATCCTTGCAATTGATACCTCAACTAGTAGAACTTCCGTCGCACTTGTTGCAGATGGAAAAGTTTTGTTTACTAAGTTTCATGAAGACCCACTTGCTCACGGTGAGGTATTACCTAAGTTAGTTGAAGAGGCGTTAGCGGTTAAAAAAGATATTGATTTAGTTGCTGTTGGTATGGGGCCTGGTCCATTTACCGGGCTTAGAGTTGGAATTTCCTTTGCTCAAAGCTTTGCGCTCGGTTTGAATATTAACTGGGCTGGAGTTTGCTCACTTGATGCGATGGCCGCAGGTATTAATGAAATTGAATTTATTGTCTCAACAGATGCAAGGCGTAAAGAGCGGTTTTGGGCGAGATATGAAAATGGTAAGCGAGTTTCAGAGCCAGCAGTTAGCAACGCATCTGAGTTAGAAAAAATAGGAGTGCCAATATTTAATGAAGGTGATTACTTTCCGGATCCAGTTGAACTGGCAAATCTTGCGGTAAAGGCTAAATCAGTTGAACAACCAATTTACATAAGAAAACCAGATGCCTATCCATTACCGGCTGGCGTGAAATTTCGCGCAATGACTGCTCTTGATTTAGTAGTTGCAACTGCAATTGAAAAAGAGGTTTATGGAAAAGCTGCTTGGTCTAGTGCGCAATTTAAAGAGGAGTTCGCAAAAGCTCCTAAGAATGCTTACTACTTAGCAGCAGAAGCGCAGGGTGAGCTAATTGCCTATGCCGGTATTTTTTATGTGGCAGATGTGGCTGATATTCACACCATTACTGTGGTTGAAACGTATCGGCGAAAAGGTGTGGGACGTGAGCTATTAAAGCGGTTAATTGATTGGGCAAGAGTTAAAAAAGCAGATGCCATCATGCTTGAGATGCGTCTTGGTAATGATGCGGCTCAGCCACTTTATGAACAAAATGGTTTTGTAGAAGTTTCAAAACGGGAGAATTACTACGGCCCAGGTCTTACCGCAGTGGTAATGCGCAAGGAGCTTAAGTAATGGCACTAGTACTTGGAATTGAAACCTCATGTGATGAGACCGCAGTTGGCATTGTTAATGATCGAAAGTTATTGGCAAATGTTATTTCTTCAAGTGTCGAGCAGCATGCCAGATTCGGCGGGGTTGTTCCAGAGGTTGCAAGCCGGGCCCACCTAGAAGCGATGCAACAGGTAATTAATCAGGCACTCAAAGATGCATCTGTAACACTTAAAGATATTGATGCAATTGCAGTTACGGCAGGGCCTGGTTTAATTGGTGCGCTACTAGTTGGCGTAAGCAGCGCATCTGGGTTAGCACTGGCATTAAATAAACCCTTGTATGGAGTCAACCACTTATCTGCCCATATTGCAGTTGATCGATTAGATAATGATGCATCGATGCAACCAAGCATTGCATTACTTGTAAGCGGTGGTCACTCTTCAATTTTGCAGGTAAATAACTTAGCTACAGATGTAATTGTTAAGGGTTCCACAATTGATGATGCTGCAGGTGAGGCCTTTGACAAGATTGCTCGCATTATGGGTCTTGGTTTTCCAGGTGGGCCAGTAATTGATAAGGAAGCAAGTTTTGGTAATAAAGATGCAATACTTTTCCCAAGAGGTTTAACGCAGAGTGCTGATTTAGAAGCGCATCGTTATGATTTTTCATTCTCTGGTTTAAAAACTGCAGTCTCTAGATACTTACAACAAACTCCAAATTACCGAAAGGCTGATGTTGCTGCCTCTCTCCAAGAAGCGGTAGTTGATGTTTTATTAAGTAAATCAATTGCAGTTTGCAAAGATAGTGGAGTTGATAATTTAGTAATTGCAGGTGGTGTTGCCGCAAATAGCAGGCTGCGTGAACTTGCAAAACAACGGTGTGAGGTGGCAAAGATTGCACTTCGAATTCCACCAGCTGGCCTATGCACCGACAATGGCGCGATGGTTGCCGCCCTTGGCTCACTTGCGATTAATGAGGGAGTAAAGCCCTCTCAGACGGGCCTATCAGCCGATTCAGCTGCCTCTATCGCTCAAGTGATCTGGTAGTTAGCCCTTAATTTGCCCTTGGCCTAAGCGCCCTTTAAAGTTGGCTTTAGCACTCTAAGCCTCCGTGTGCTAATTAAGAATATGGAGCGCTTCAGAGGGATTAACCAAATAAAAAGGAGATATCAAGATGGCAATTTCAATTAAGCCACTAGAAGATCGCATTGTTGTTAAAGCAAATGAGGCAGAGCAAAAGACTGCATCTGGTTTAGTAATTCCAGATACTGCTAAAGAAAAACCACAAGAAGGAACTGTGATGGCAGTTGGACCTGGCCGTTTTGAAAATGGAAATCGAATTCCATTAGATATTAAAGAGGGCGATGTCGTGCTTTACTCAAAGTATGGCGGCACCGAGGTTAAGTACAACAATGAGGAGTACTTAGTACTTTCTTCCCGTGATGTACTAGCAATTATTGCAAAGAAGTAATCGTGGGTAAATCACTTCAATTTGATGAAGCAGCACGTCGGGCGATGGAGCGCGGCGTAAATATTCTGGCTGACACTGTAAAGGTAACCCTTGGACCTAAGGGTCGTAACGTTGTTATCGCTAAAAGCTACGGCGCACCATTAATTACTAATGACGGTGTAACAATTGCAAAAGAGATTGAGTTATCAGATCCAGCCGAAAACATGGGCGCTCAACTTGTTAAGCAGGTTGCTGAAAAAACTAATGATGTCGCAGGTGATGGAACTACTACTGCAACAGTTCTTGCTCAAGCCATGGTTAAAGAGGGTCTGCGCAACTTAGCTGCCGGTGCTCAACCAATGGAGCTTAAGTATGGAATTGAACAAGCAGTGTCTGCCATTACCGAAGCGCTACGCAAAAACTCAACCGCGGTAAGTGGTAAATCACAGATTGCAGATGTTGCAACTATTTCTGCCCAAGATAAAGCTATTGGTGATCTAATCGCTGAAGCAATGGACAAGGTTGGCAAAGATGGCGTTATTACCGTTGAAGAGTCATCAACAACTGGGTTAGAGCTTGAGTTCACTGAAGGTATGCAATTTGATAAGGGTTATATCTCGCCATACTTTGTTACCGATGCTGATCGCATGGAGACAATCTTGGAGGATGCTTACATTCTTATCTCAGGCCAGAAGATCTCTGCATTGAGTGAGATTTTGCCAGTATTAGAAAAAGTGGCCCAAGCAAGTAAGCCATTATTAATTATTGCCGAAGATGTTGATGGTGAAGCACTTTCAACTCTTGTTGTTAACCGTATGCGTGGCACCTTTGCCTCAGCAGCTGTTAAAGCACCAGGTTTTGGTGATCGACGTAAGTCAATGTTGCAAGATATTGCAATATTAACTGGCGGTCAGGTTATCTCAGCTGAAGTTGGTTTAAAGCTTGAGCAGATTGATATCGGGATGCTTGGTAAAGCTCGCCGGATTGTTATTTCAAAAGACAACACCACAATTGTTGATGGTGCTGGAAACAAGAATGATGTAGCAGCCAGAGTTACTGAGATTCGTCGCGAGATTGAAAACACTGATTCTGATTGGGATCGCGAAAAACTACAGGAGCGAGTTGCAAAACTTGCTGGTGGTGTTTGTGTAATCAAAGTTGGCGCCCATACTGAAGTTGAGTTAAAAGAGAAGAAGCATCGCCTTGAAGATGCCATCTCTGCAACTAGAGCTGCAGTTGAAGAGGGAATCGTTGTTGGCGGAGGCGCTGCATTAGTTCATGCTGCAGCAGCCCTTGATAATGATTTGGGCTTTGAAGGTGATCGCGCAGTTGGTGTTCGTCTAGTGCGTAAGGCATGTGATGAGCCACTTCGTTGGATTGCAGAAAATGCTGGCCATGAAGGCTACGTTGTAGTTTCTAAGGTTCGCACCATGAAACCTAATGAAGGTTTTAATGCTTACTCCGAGGAGTACACCGATCTTGTTAAAGAAGGTGTTATTGATCCAGTTAAAGTAACTAGATCAGCGCTAGCAAACGCAGCATCAATTGCGGCAATGTTTATCACCACTGAAGCTTTAGTCTTTGAAACTCCAGAGGATAAGAAGGAAGAGGCTTCAGGACATGGTCACTCACATGGAGCAGGCGGACACTCTCACTAAAAATATAAATTAACTAAGAGGCCTTGTTCTCAAAGTAGCTTTAATCGATTAACATCAATCGGTGAAAGTTACAACGCTAGCCGTAGATTTCGGCGGCACTGGGATCAAGGCCTCTGTGCTTGATAAGAGTGGCAAAGTATTAATTGATTTTCCATATTTAAAAACACCATACCCACTCTCACCCAATTTATTGATTTCAATCGTCAAAGATTTTGTAGCAGCAGATCACCGAGTTAAACGAGTAACAGTTGGCTTACCTGGAATGATCAGAAATGGAAAAGTTGTAGTAATTCCGCACTATATAAATAAAAATGGACCAAGAAGTGCGATTGATCCAGCGCTTAAAAAAGCTTGGTATGGCTTTGATATGCAGAAGGCGTTGAATAACAAACTTAAACTTCCAACCTTGGTTTTAAATGATGCTGAGGTACATGGCGCAGCAGTTATTACCGGTATTGGATTAGAAACCGTACTTACCTTTGGTACCGGCCTAGGCAGTGCCATATTTAATGATGGCAAACTAGCCCCACATCTTGAAATCTCTCACGCAACTATTCGTTATGGAAAATCAATAGATGCTTGGATTGGTGAGATTTCAAGGCGAAGAATGGGTAATCAGTTATGGTCAAGACGAGTTAAAAGTTTGATTCAAGAGTTATACCCAATGATTGTTTGGGATAAGTTATATATAGGTGGCGGAAATGCGCAGCGAATTAGTAAATCAGCCTTAAAAAGTTTTGATTATAAAGTGAAGATAATTCCAAACTCAGTTGGTGTCTCAGGTGGGGTTAAAGCCTGGGATTTAAGAGCCTAGATTTCGACAGATTACTTACAACAGATACGATTGGTTATATGTCCGATATTGAATTAGGCCCTGGCAAGCGAGCACGAGCGGCATACTCATTTGATGAGATTGCAATTGTTCCATCTCGTCGAACACGTGACCCAGAAGAGGTTTCTATCACTTGGCAAATTGATGCATATAAATTTGATTTACCATTTTTAGCTGCCCCGATGGATTCAGTTGTTTCACCAGAGACTGCGATTGCAATTGGTAAGGCCGGTGGACTTGGCGTTTTAAATCTTGAAGGTATCTGGACAAGATATGAAGATGCAGAGAAACAATTATCTGAGATGTCAAAGCTTTCCCAAGACAAAGCAATAAAGAGAATGCAAGAGATTTATGCTGCACCAATTCAACCAACCTTAATTAAAGAACGGCTAGCGCAAATCAGAGCAGCCGGCGTCACTGTTGCTGGCGCACTATCCCCGCAGCGAACAGCTGAATTTCATAAAGCAGTCATAGATGCTGGTGTTGATATCTTCGTTATTCGTGGCACAACTGTTTCGGCAGAGCATGTTTCTGATAAAACTGCGCCCCTTAATTTAAAAAAGTTTATTTATGAGTTAGATGTACCGGTAATTGTTGGCGGCTGCGCAACTGCGCAGGGCGCTCTGCACTTAATGAGATCTGGCGCAGCTGGTGTATTAGTTGGCTTTGGTGGTGGATCGGCTCACACTACAAAAACTGTGTTGGGAATTTCTGTGCCAATGGCATCTGCAGTAGCTGAGGTTGCATCTGCTCGCCGTGATTATTTAGATGAATCTGGTGGACGTTATGTTCATGTAATTGCAGATGGTTCTGTAAGTACCAGCGGTGAGATTGCAAAAGCTGTTGCATGTGGTGCAGATGCAATCATGATGGGCTCACCTCTTGCTAAAGCTGCAGAGGCACCTGGCAAGGGTTGGCATTGGGGATTAGAGGCACACCATGGCGAACTGGCAAGAGGTAATCGTGTTCAAGTTGGCACCGTTGGCACACTTAATGAAGTTTTAACCGGTCCCTCAAATACCTCAGATGGATCAATGAATCTATTTGGCGCACTTCGTCGTTCAATGGCTACCTGTGGCTACTCAGATCTAAAAGAGTTTCAACGCGTTGAGGTTGTAATTCAACCTTAGTTCGAATCTGTGAAATCACTTAAAGTTGGATAGTAAATGGCATTAATCGCCAATTTAATTTCATTAAATCAAAATAGTTGATTAAACTTTGGCCATGAGAAAAATAACAAAAGCAGCTTCAGTGGTTGCCACATTTGTTATTTTTACGGCTGGATTTTCATCAATTGCACAAGCGGCACCTTCTAAATCACCTTCAAAAGTAAATTGTAAAAAAACAATTGCAAAAGGACATTCTGTTAAAAACATAACACCGCCAGAGGTTAAGGCACCATTTAAAAATAGAACCTTTACCTTAAATACAAATTGCGGCGATATCGTAATTGAAGCAGATGGCGTAAAAGCCCCTGTGACAGTGATTGCTTTAGCAGCATTAGCAAACGGTGGTTTTTATAACCAAACAATTTGTCATCGCTTAACTACAAATAATATTTATGTTTTGCAATGTGGGGATCCAACTGCAACTGGATCTGGTGGACCAAACTTTAGTTTCCGCGATGAAAATTTACCTCAATCTACAGAAGCAAATTATCCAGCCGGTGTTGTAGCTATGGCTAATAGCGGAGTAAATACAAATGGTAGCCAGTTCTTTATTGTTTACGAAGACACATCACTGCCACCTAGTTACACAATCTGGGGGAAGGTAACTCAAGGCTTAGACATTGTTCAATCAATTGCTAAAGAAGGTGTAGTTGGCGGCAAGAATGATGGACTACCAAAGCGCACTATTGCAATCGAAAAAGTTAAAGTCCGTTAATTTGTATTAACAATTTTAAAAACCTCTGCCACAGAACCGGCCGGCAGATTGTTGGCTAGAGCATTACGCTCACCCCACTCACGAACCATTCTTTCTAAGTTTTCATTGTGTGCTGTTTGGCTTACATGTGAGTGCAAGGCCTTCATTTTTTTATCAAAAGTAGCAGTGATATCAATAAAGTGATCTGGATTTTGGGTAGACATAACCCAAACCTCTTTTACTCGCCAAGGTTGCAAACCCTCATCATTTAATAAATCTTCAAATGCAAAGGCATTTCGTGAATCAGGATAAACCGCTTGAATTGCCGCCTCACCAGCTGCCATGTGATCTGGGTGGGAAGCAAATAAGCGATCCCAATTTCGATCTGGAGATTGAATCAGCATGCGATCAGGTTTTGAAATTCTAATTTGGCGCACAATATCTTTACGTAGTTCAATTGTTGGCACTAACCAACCATCACGGTAATTTAGAAAAGTAATATCGTCTACACCAACTGCAAGGCCAGCTTCGCGTTGCTCTCGTTGGCGGATCTTTGGCATCTCATCTCTTGGAACAGTTGGATCCTCACCACCCTGATCACCATTAGTGCAAATGCAATATGAAACCTTTATTCCTTTTGCAGTCCAAAGCGCAATAGTTCCAGCAGCACCAAAATCACAATCATCTGGGTGTGCAGTTACAACTAATACTCGCTCTATCTGGCTATCTTCTATTGGCTCCATCGGTGCCAAGATTACCGCAGCAATTACCTATGTCTTAACCCAACGATAGACTTATCAATATGTCCGCGTTAACTGAAGGTTTAAACACTCAGCAATTAGCAGCAGTTAAGCACGAGGGCACACCTTTGCTAGTTGTGGCTGGTGCTGGTTCTGGCAAAACGAGAGTTTTAACTAGAAGAATTGCGTACCTACTAGCTGAGCGAAATGTCTCACCATATGAGGTTTTAGCAATTACCTTTACAAATAAAGCAGCCGGTGAAATGAAGGAGCGAGTTGCTGAATTAGTTGGCGATCGTGCCAAGATGATGTGGGTATCAACATTTCACTCTGCCTGTGTTCGTATCTTGCGCAGAGAGGCATCTTTACTCGGCTACACAAACTCCTTCACAATTTATGATCAAAGTGATTCACTGCGATTAATTACGTTAGTTATGCGGGACATGAATTTAGATGCAAAACGATATGCCCCCCGAGCAGTTGCATCATTAATCTCCCAAGCAAAAAATGAGTTAATGGGTCCAGCAGATTATCTAAATCAAGCCAAAGATCAATTTCAAGAGATCGTGGCACAGGTTTTTGCAATTTACCAAAAACGATTAACTGGTGCTAACTCAATGGATTTTGATGATTTAATTGCCAAAACAGTCGAGGTATTACAAAGGCAGCCAGAGGTTAAGGCTAAGTATCGCTCTCGCTTTAAGCATATTTTGGTAGATGAGTATCAAGATACAAATCATGCTCAGTATGTATTGATTAAAGAGTTAGTTGGAAGTGATCGAGATGGCATGCCAGTTGCCGAACTTTGCGTGGTTGGTGATGCTGATCAATCTATCTATGCATTTCGTGGTGCAAATATTCGTAATATTTTGCAATTCGAAGCTGATTACCCAAGTGCTAAAACAATTTTATTAGAACAAAATTATCGTTCTACTCAAAATATTTTAAATGCGGCAAATGCAGTGATTTCAAATAATGATGGCCGAAAAGAAAAGAATCTATGGTCAGATGCTGGCACAGGTGAAATTATCACTGGCCACGTGGCTGAAAGTGAGCACGATGAAGCAGATTTTGTGGTCAGAGAAATTGGCCGACTTCGCGGTTTAGGAAAATCAGATCCTGGTGATACGGCAATTTTTTATCGAACAAACGCGCAATCTCGTGTTTTTGAAGAGGTATTTATGCGGGTTGGTATTCCGTACAAAGTTGTTGGCGGAGTTAGATTTTATGAGCGCAAAGAGATAAAAGATTTTCTGGCATATCTTCGAGTAATCGTTAATCCAAATGATGAAGTTTCAATGCGAAGAATTATCAATACACCAAAGCGAGGAATTGGTGACCGCGCACTTGATCAAATTGATCTTTACTCACAGGCGAATAACCTAACATTTTGGCAATCACTATGTGAGGTAGGAAAAAATAGTGAGCTAGCGCAGCGATCTTCAGTGTCTCTTGTTGAATTTGTTAAATTAATTCAGTCGCTTCAAACTTTAGTTGAAGCAAAAACTAGGCCTTCTGTTATTGCCCAAGCAGTTCTGGAGCAATCCGGATTGTTAACTGAATTAAGTCAGAGTAAAGATCCACAGGATGAAGTTCGGGTTGAAAACTTAGAGGAATTAATTGCGGTAGCAACTGAGTATGAAGAGGGTGAAGTAGAAGAAGGGGAAGAGATTTCATTAGTTGGATTTTTAGAGGATGTATCTCTTGTTGCAGATGCTGATCAAATACCAGATGGTGAGGATCATGGTGGAGTGGTAACATTGATGACACTTCATACCGCTAAGGGACTTGAGTTCCCAACTGTTTTCTTAACTGGCATGGAGGAAGGAATATTCCCTCACTCAAAAACACTTGGTGACCCAGAGGAATTACAAGAAGAACGTCGCCTTGCCTACGTTGGCTTAACTAGAGCAAAAGAGAATTTATTTATAACTAGAGCTGAGTATCGCTCTTCCTGGGGTGCACCAAATTACAACGCACCATCTAGATTTTTAAGTGAAATTCCAGATTCGGTAATTGAATGGAACCAAGCACAAGAAAGAATGCCATCAATTAAAACTTCAATTCGGCGAACATTTGCTCCAGCAAAGGCAACAGGAAAAATTAGTAGCACGATGCAACTTGAAGTAGGTGAACGGGTATCCCATGACACTTTTGGATTAGGAACTGTGGTTGCTGTGACTGGCGAAGGAGATCGAGCAGAAGCAACCATTAATTTTGGCTCATTTGGTGAGAAGCGACTACTACTGCGCTATGCACCAGTTGAGAAATTATAAATTTACTCACTTTCTCATTACTATTACCACCTTACACAGCAAAATTTGATCGGGGATAATTAGTGGATCTTTTTGAGTATCAAGCACGCGATCTATTTGAGTCCCATCAAATTCCAGTTTTAGCTGGCGCAGTTGCAACGACTCCAGAAGAAGCACATGCTGCCGCTGCAAAAATTGGCGGCAAAGTTGTTGTTAAAGCCCAAGTAAAAGTTGGTGGTAGAGGAAAAGCCGGCGGCGTGAAGCTTGCTGAAAATGCAGAGGATGCTAAAGAAAAAGCAAAAGCAATTTTAGGTATGGATATTAAGGGTCATATTGTTCATAAAGTAATGATTGCCCAAGCAGCACCTATCGAATCTGAATACTACTTAGCAATTTTATTAGATAGAGCTAATCGGAACTTTTTAGTTATGGCTTCAGTTGCTGGCGGTATGGAGATTGAAGAGGTTGCTCATAAAACTCCAGAAAAATTAGCAAAAGTTGGAATTGATCCAAACATTGGAATTGATAAAGTGAGAGCTTTAGAAATCGCAAAAGGTGGACAATTTTCAGCAGATGTAATCGATCAAGTTGCTGAGGTTCTAATTAAATTATGGCAAGCATTTGTTAAAGAAGATGCAACATTGATGGAGATTAATCCATTAGTTAAAACTGTAGATGGAAAAGTAGTAGCGCTAGATGGCAAGGTTACGTTAGATGATAATGCTGGTTTTAGGCATCCAGAGCATGAAGTCTTAGTAGATCATGCATCAACTAATCCATTAGAAAAATTGGCAAAAGAGAAGGATTTAAATTACGTTAAATTAGATGGCCAAGTAGGCATTATTGGTAATGGTGCTGGATTAGTAATGAGCACATTAGATGTTGTTGCATACGCTGGTGAAAAATATGGCGTAAAACCGGCAAACTTTTTAGATATCGGTGGTGGTGCTTCAGCTGAGGTAATGGCTAATGGATTATCAATTATTTTAGGTGACTCTGATGTTAGAAGCGTATTTGTAAATGTATTTGGTGGGATAACTGCTTGTGATGCGGTAGCAAATGGAATTGTGCAAGCACTTGCAATGCTTGGAGACAAGGCAACTAAACCAATTGTGGTTCGTCTTGATGGTAATAATGTTGAACTTGGACGAAAGATATTAAATGATGCAAATCATCCGTTAATTCAGCAGTTAGAAACTATGGATGGTGCCGCTGCAAAGGCAGCAGAGTTGGCGGCAATCTAATGGCAATTTTTGTAACTGAGAATACAAAGGTAATTGTGCAGGGTATGACCGGCTCTGAAGGTACTAAGCACACTAAGCGAATGCTTAAGGCTGGTACAAAAATTGTTGGTGGCGTAACCCCTGGTAAAGGTGGCCAAACCGTTGATATGGATGGTGTATTAATTCCAGTTTTTAATTCAGTAACTGAAGCAATGGCAGCAACTGGTGCAAATGCGTCAGTGGTTTTTGTTCCACCAAAGTTTGCAAAGGCAGCGGTAATTGATGCAATCGATGCTGCAATGCCGTTAGTTGTAGTTATTACTGAAGGAATTCCAGTTCATGATGTTGCAGCTTTTTATGCCTACTCAGTAAGCAAAGGTAAGACACAAATTCTTGGGCCAAACTGTCCTGGAATTATTAGCCCTGGTAAAACAAATCTTGGAATTATTCCAGCAGATATCACCGGGCCTGGAAAAATTGGGTTAGTTTCTAAATCTGGAACTCTGACTTACCAAATGATGTTTGAGCTTAGAGATTTTGGATTTACTACTGCTGTTGGAATTGGTGGAGATCCAATTATTGGTACCACCCATATCGATTGCTTACGAGCTTTCCAAGATGATCCAGAGACAAAAGCAATTGTGATGATTGGTGAGATTGGTGGCGATGCCGAAGAGCGAGCTGCGCAATTTATTAAAGAGTATGTAACCAAGCCAGTTGTTGGTTATGTTGCCGGATTTACCGCACCTGAGGGCAAAACAATGGGACACGCAGGCGCAATTGTCTCTGGCTCTTCCGGTACTGCTTCTGCCAAGAAAGAAGCATTAGGGGCTGTCGGTGTTGCGGTTGGTAAAACACCAAGTGAAACCGCTAACTTGATGCGCAAGATATTGAATGGATAAATCGCAGATAGGAAAATAATGGTTGCGCGTACGTTATGGATAGCGCTGCAACAAGTAATTAGATCAATACTAATTTATCTATTTCCACTTTCATTTATTGCATTATTTGCTTGGGCAACTGCCGGCAGTACCTATGGAACTACCTCAGATCCGATGCGCGCTGCAGTATGGCTTTGGCTTGGCTCTCACCTAACACCATTTCATATAACTAGTAATGAAATAACTGGCTACCTTTCATACCTACCAATCGGAGCAGCAATATTCCCGATACTTACAATGCGAGTGGGATATCGACGAGTATTAGAGTCAATCGGAAATAAAAAAATTAGTAGAGCATATTTTATAATTTCCTATCTCTTAGTTTATTTATTGCTAGCTTTTATTGCCTCAAACTCTCAAGTATCTGTTGATTGGCTTCGCGGGGTCCCTACTTTGTTAATTCTCTTACTGCTTGCCACAAATAACATAAATGCTGAATATCTTATGAAAATACCCTTTTATTTCTTTGCAATTATGTTAGGTCTTGGGGGGTTATTACTTTCAATATCGTTATGCCTTAACTTTTCTACTGCAAAAAACTTAACAATTGTGATTCAGCCGGGAATTTTAGGTGGGCTACTTCTATTGCTCCTGCAACTGCTCTATTTACCAAACATCATTTTTACTTGCCTAAGTTATGGCCTTGGTTCTGGGTTTTCACTAGGTAGTGCTACCGATATAACTCCCTTTATCTTCAACCTAAGAGAGATACCAGCTATACCAGTATTAGCAGCACTTCCAAATGGTAAATATCCATGGCTAATTGTTTTGACCTTAATAGTTGCAATTTATGCTTGGATAAATATTAATTTAATAAATAAGCAAAAAATTGATGCAAAAAGTAAGCAACAGATAACAATAAGATTTTTTCTAATTTCAACTTTAGTCCCAGTAATTTTTGCCTTCATTTCATCTGGCTCTCTTCTTTCAGCAAATATGTCACCAGTGGGGGTTAACCCACTTCGAATAGGTGCAATTTTTGCTCTACAAGTTTTGATAGTTTTTATACTTATGCAATTTGTACCGAAATTGTTTAAGAAAAAGCAGGGCGAGGGTAGGCTGGCTATATGAGCGCGGTAATAATGGATGGCAAAGCACTTGCTGAACGCATTAAGGGTGAAATAACTAATAAGGTTTTAAAAATGGATAAGAAGCCTGCGCTTGGAACAATATTAGTTGGAAGTGATCCAGGTTCGATTGCTTATGTAGATGGAAAGCATCGAGATTGTGCCCAAGTTGGAATTAAATCAATAAAGGTAAATTTACCTGAGAGTGCTACAACTGCAGATGTTGTAAAAGCAGTAAATGAGTTAAATCAAAATCCAGAGTGCACAGGATTTATTGTGCAGCTACCGCTTCCTAAGTTGGTAAATACTGAAGAGGTACTTCTTGCAATTGATCCAAATAAAGATGCTGATGGACTTAATCCGATAAATCTTGGCAAGTTTGTTTTAGGAAAAAATACAATCATTCCTTGCACGCCTAAAGCAATCCTTGCATTACTTACTGAGTATAAAATTAAATTATCGGGTACTAAAGTATTAATTATTGGCAGAGGAACTACGGTAGGAAGACCACTTTCAATTTTATTATCACAAAAACCAAACAATGCAACAGTAACTCTTGCCCACTCAGCAACTTCGAATTTATTAGAGTTGATGAAGCAGGCCGATATTGTGGTTGCAGCCATTGGCTCTGCTCACTTTGTAAAGCCAGGGATGATTAAGGATGGCGCAACTGTTATTGATGTTGGAATTACCAGAACAGATCAAGGCTTAGTAGGTGATGTTGATCCAGTAGTTGCACAATCTGCTTCAGCATTTGCACCAATGCCAGGTGGGGTCGGACCAATGACTAGGGCGATGTTGTTAAACAATATTATTGAATTGGCTAAGTAATGAAAGAAAGTTTTACCTTAGATCAAATTCGCCGGTTTTCACTAGCAATTGTTACCGTTGGATTGATTGTGGCAATCAGTGGCTCAGTTCGCACTGGCTCAGTAATTATTTCGCTAGCTACCGCCACCTTTTCATTAGCAAGATATTCACAACTTAAGGTGAAGCGGAATATCGAATTAATTCTGCCGCTGATGATCTGCATCATGCTATTTGGATTGGCGCTCTCACTACCGAACGCTAGGTAGGTAGCGGATTTAGTCGAACGGGCTCTAATCAGTAATATTGGCCCATCGCCTTGAGAGGATTAAATGAGTAGATCTGGAAAAGTAACAGTTGTTGGATCAGGTTTTTATGGTTCTACTACCGCACTACGTCTTGCTGAATATGACATTTTCGAAACAGTAGTTTTAACCGATATTGTTGATGGAAAGTCCGAAGGCTTAGCGTTAGATATTAATCAATCTAGATCAATTGAAAATTTTGAAACAAAAGTTATTGGTGCAACCACCACTGCCGAGGGCGGTGGGTATGAGAAGACTGCTAACTCTGATGTGGTTGTAATTACCGCGGGCCTGCCACGCAAGCCTGGTATGAGCCGTATGGATTTAATTGGCGTAAACGCCGGAATCGTTCGAGGCGTTGCTGAGAACATTGCAAAGCATTCACCGAACGCAGTAATCATTGTGGTCTCTAATCCACTTGATGAAATGACGGCACTTGCCCAAATTGCAACCAAGTTTTCTCATAACAAAGTTATGGGACAAGCTGGCATGTTAGACACCGCCAGGTTTACCAACTTTGTTGCGGAAAAATGTGGCGTAGCAACATCTGCAGTTAAAACTTTAACCCTTGGTTCACATGGTGAAACTATGGTGCCAGTACCAAGTCGGTGCACCGTAAATGGAAAACCACTCTCTGATGTTTTATCTGCTACTGAGATTGCAGAGTTAGTTGAACGCACTAGAAATGGCGGCGCTGAGATTGTTGCGTTACTAAAAACTGGTTCTGCTTACTACGCACCATCAGCAGCAGCTTCTCGAATGGCAAAAGCAGTAATTACTGATTCAAATGAGGTAATGCCAGTTTGTGCTTGGGTAGATGGTGAGTATGGAATCAACGGGGTTTATTTAGGCGTAGAGGCTCAGATTGGTAAGAATGGAATTAATAAAGTTGTAGAGACAAAGTTAACTGCAGATGAGTTAGATTCATTAAAAGCTGCCTCTGAGGCAGTTCGAACCAAACAAGCCGATGTTAAAGATCTATAAGGGCGGAGTAATTAATGAATAAGATCAAAGTAGAGGGCACCGTTGTTGAATTAGATGGTGATGAAATGACCAGAATTATCTGGCAGTTCATTAAGGAGTCACTGATCCTGCCTTACCTTGATATAAATCTTGAGTACTACGACTTAGGAGTGGAATACCGCGACAAAACAAATGATCAAGTAACTATTGATTCAGCTCATGCAATTCAAAAACATGGAGTTGGCGTTAAGTGCGCGACTATTACGCCAGATGAAGCTCGAGTTAAAGAGTTTAATTTGAAGCAAATGTGGAAATCACCAAATGGCACAATTCGCAATATTTTAGGTGGCGTAATTTTCCGTGAGCCAATTATTATTAAAAATGTACCCCGGTTAATTCCACACTGGACAAAACCAATTGTGATTGGCCGTCACGCATTTGGTGATCAATACAAGGCGACAGATTTCCTAGTACCAGGTGCTGGCAAATTAACGGTTACCTTCACGCCCCAAGATGGTTCAAAGCCAATGGAGTTTAATGTCTTTGATTTCCCATCATCTGGTGTGGCGATGGCGATGTATAACTTAGATGATTCAATCCGTGATTTTGCCAGAGCAACATTTAATTATGGATTGGTAAGAAAGTATCCAGTATTTCTATCAACTAAGAACACAATTCTTAAAGCATACGACGGCCGGTTTAAAGATATCTTTGCTGAAGTATTTGAGAAAGAGTTTAAGGCTGAGTTTGATAAGAATAAACTTGAGTATGACCACCGCTTAATTGATGACATGGTGGCAACCTCACTTCGCTGGGAGGGCGGTTATATCTGGGCTTGTAAGAATTATGATGGCGATGTTCAATCAGACACTGTTGCTCAAGGTTATGGTTCATTAGGTCTTATGACTTCAGTTCTTATGTCACCAGATGGTAAAACTGTTGAAGCAGAGGCTGCGCATGGCACCGTAACTCGTCACTTCAGAGATCACCAAGCTGGAAAGGCAACCTCAACAAATCCAATCGCATCAATTTTTGCTTGGACCCAAGGATTAGCTCACCGAGCAAAGTTAGATAACACTCCAAAGGTAGCTGAGTTTGCAAAAACTTTAGAGCGAGTATGTATTGAAACTGTTGAGAGCGGCAAAATGACAAAAGATCTTGCGCTTTTGATTAGTAAAGATGCGCCTTGGCTTAACACCCAAGAGTTCTTAGCTGCAATCGATGATAATTTAAAGAAGGCAATGGCTTAAGAGTTAAAAAAAGCCCCACTCAAATCGAGTGGTGCTTTTTTAATTAGTAATTAATTAATGCGCTTGCCAGATGTTGCATCAAATAGGTGAACAACATCAGGGTTAACACCAACAGTTACAGTCTGACCAGCCTTAGGTGGATTCTTTGGATCCCATCTAATAATTACTTGGCCAAGCTCTTCAGTGGTGTTAGCAAACTTCAACGCCTTATCTACCGGCTTGCCGTAGACAAAAGCATCTGAACCTAACTCTTCAACAACCTCAACTGCGACCTCAAAACCAGTTGATGCTGGAATTAGACCCTCTGGTCTGATGCCAACAGTTACTGATGCGCCAGCAGATGAAGGAACTGCAATTCCAAGATTTCCTAGCATTGCCTTTCCGCCAGAAACTGATGCGGTTAGTAGGTTCATGGCAGGTGAGCCAATAAAGCCAGCTACGAAAACATTTTGTGGTTTTTCATAAAGATTTCTTGGGGTATCAACCTGTTGTAGTAAGCCATCCTTAAGAACAGCTACTCGATCACCCATTGTCATCGCTTCAACCTGATCGTGGGTTACATAAACAGTTGTAATTCCAAGACGACGTTGCAGGGCTGCAATTTGGGTACGAGTTGCAACGCGAAGTTTTGCATCAAGGTTTGACAATGGTTCATCCATTAAGAAAACTTGTGGCTCACGAACAATTGCACGTCCCATTGCCACGCGCTGGCGTTGACCACCAGATAGTGCTTTAGGTTTGCGATCTAAGTAATCCTCTAAATCTAATAATTTAGCTGCCTCTAAAACTCGGCGATCGCGCTCTTCTTTTGCAATGCCAGCAATTTTTAGTGCAAAGCCCATATTTTCTGCTACCGACATATGTGGGTAGAGGGCGTATGACTGAAATACCATTGCAATATCGCGATCTTTAGGTGCAACATTTGTTACATCTTTATCACCGATAAAAATTGATCCGGTATCAATCTCTTCAAGGCCGGCCAACATACGAAGTGATGTTGATTTACCGCAACCTGAAGGTCCAACTAGAACAAGAAACTCACCATCATTAACTGTGAGATCTAATTTATCTACTGCCGGTTTGGTTGTTCCGGGATAGATTCGTGATGCTTGTTTGAATACAACTGAGGCCATGGTTAGCACTCCTTCTTCCGGGTAGGTACGTACCCGACGATCCGTTGGATGAAGGTCTCACGGTTGTGAGAGTTGGCAAAGGTTACGACAGAAAGGGTAAAAAGGGGAAGTGGCGCGAGATTTGGGCTCACCTAGGCAGCACCGGCTTATCCACAGTTATCATTAGATATATGGCTGATGGCGCTTTAAAAAGCATCGTAATCGTTTTAGCCCTAATTGCGGTGGGCGGAATCTTTGTTGCCGCAGAGATCGCATTAATCTCCTTGCGCGAATCTCAGATAAAACAGATCGCAGGCCGAGGTAAACGTGGCGCCCGGGTTGCTGAATTAACAAAACATCCAAATCGATTTTTAGCGGCTGCCCAAGTAGCAATAACTGTCTGTGGATTTTTATCAGCTGCCCTTGGCGCTGAGCAGTTAGGCCAGTATGTAATTCCATGGCTAGAGGATCTAGGGATCTCAAGAAGCAGTAGTGAGATTTTATCTATCGTTGGCATCACCCTGGTAATTGCCTATATATCTTTAGTATTTGGCGAGTTAGTGCCAAAGCGGTTGGCACTTTATAAAACCGAGGCGATTGCGCTCGCATCTGCTGCAACTATTGATCGAATTGCAATTGTATTTAAACCAATTATTTGGTTGGTCTCCCACTCAACTGATTTAGTAATGAAACTTTTTGGCATAAATGCAAAAACTCCTCGAACTCAAATTTCAGAGGCTGAGCTAATGGATTTAGTTAGTGGCCACGCTGATTTAACAAAAGAGGAGCGAGAAATTGTTACTGAAGTTTTTAAATCTAGCGACCGCTTAATCCACGAGGTGATGGTGCCAAGAGCAGAGGTTGATTTCCTAGATGCTTCTTTGACAATTACCCAAGCAAGAAAGATTGTCGTAAAGCTAACTCACTCACGTTATCCAGTAGTTCGGGGTAGTAGTGATGATGTAATTGGTTTCCTACATGTAAGAGATTTATTAGATCCTAAGTTAGATGATGCCCAACTTACTATCATGGAGATTGTCAGAAATATTATGTTCCTGCCAATGAGTAATGGCGTACTGCAAGCTTTAACTGAGATGCGAAGCAAGCGACAACATTTTGCAATTGTGCTTGATAAAAATGGCGGTACAAATGGAATTATTACTCTTGAGAATTTAGTTGAATGTTTAATTGGTCAGATTCAAGATGAATATGACAGCCATGAAACCCAGCCACAATCCCACTCTCGCGGCCGTGGCACTGAAATTGATGGCAAGATTTCACTTGCTGAACTTTTAGCATCCACCGATATCTTGTTGCCAGCTGGCCCATATGAAACATTGAGTGGCTTTGTTACTCATTATTTAGGGCGCATAGCGCAGGTTAACGATGTCATCCGAATTAACGGAGCACGCTTTACTATTATCAGCATGAGTGGCAAGCAGGTAAATCAGTTATTACTTGCCAGAGATGATGTGAAGTGATGAGTAAAAAACGGGTCCTATCTGGCATACAGCCAACTCATGACTCATTTCATTTGGGTAATTATTTAGGCGCCCTAAAGCAATGGGTTCAACTTCAAGATGATAATGATGCTTTTTATTGTGTAGTTGATCTACACGCCCTTACTGTTGAAACGGATCCAAAGGTGTTACAAAAGCGAATTTTGTTGTCAGCTGCTCAGTTAATTGCAATCGGGGTAGATCCAAGTAAATGCACATTATTTATTCAATCTCATGTCCCAGCACACAACCAACTTGCCTGGGTGCTTGAGTGCATCACTGGTTTTGGCGAAGCAGGACGGATGACCCAATTCAAAGATAAATCACAAAAGGGTGGTGCGGATCGAACCAATGTTGGTTTGTTCACCTATCCAATTCTGCAAGCAGCAGACATTTTGTTATATCAAGCAGATTTTGTGCCAGTAGGTGAGGATCAACGCCAACACATCGAGTTAACCAGAGATTTAGGCCAAAGATTTAATAATAAATATAAAGAGATATTTAATATTCCTCAGGCCCAAATTATTAAATCACTGGCAAAAATTAATGATCTACAAGAGCCAACGGCCAAGATGAGTAAGTCTGCAGCATCAATGTCGGGGGTAATAGAGCTACTAGATGCACCGGAGATAACTTTAAAGAAGTTTAAATCCTCAGTAACTGATGATGGAAAAGAGGTTAAGTTTGATGAAAAGGGCAAACCTGGAATCTCAAACCTATTAACAATCCATTCAGCACTTTCTGGTAAGTCGATTGAAGCAATTGAAAATGAGTTCGCTGGAAAAGGGTATGGCGATTTTAAGACTGCGGTGGCTGAGGTAGTTATCGCAGAGCTTGAGCCAATTAGGGACCGAACAAAACAATTAATGGATGATCCAGCTGAATTAGTGAGTTTGCTGAGTACTGGGGCAAAGAAAGCAAATGATGTGGCCTCAAACACCTTAAAAGAGGTTTATGCAGCGATTGGTTTGATTTAAAGCGTTCCAAGATAGTTTTTTTCATAAAACTCTAAACTCTTAATCAAGAGTTGAATCGATTCTAAATAAATCGTAATAAAGAAACAGCAGCGTTTTTATCGAATAAATGTGGCGCGCATATAGGGTCAGACCACAAATAACCCCATATTTCATGGGTCTTAGTCCTTGGGAGGGATTTTGAAAAAATCATACAAAGTAGTTGTAGCTATCGCAGCTGCATCATTATTGACATCTGTTGCAGTTGCTCCGGCAAATGCGGCAGGAACAAAGCAAAAGGTTTGCGTTGCGCTAGATACTGCTGGCATCAACGATAAGTCATTCAACCAAACATCATATGAAGGTGCTAAGGCTGCTAAGGCTGCTGGATATGCATCAACAATCGAATATTTACCAGCTAAGTCAGGTGCAGATTACGCACCAAATATCCAAAAGTTTGTTGATAAGAAATGTACTTTGATCATTGGTATTGGTTACCTACTTGGTGATGCAGTTGGTGCTGCAGCTGCTAAGAATCCAGGAATCAACTTCGCATTAGTTGATGGCTGGTCAGGCGGAGCAAACCAAAAGGGAATCACCTATTCATCAAATGAGCAATCATTTGTTGTTGGTTACCTAGCAGCAGGTATGTCAAAGACTGGCACTGTTGCTACCTATGGCGGCATGGCTATTCCTACCGTAACAATTTTCATGGAAGGTTTTGCAAAGGGTGTTGAGTACTACAACGCTGCTAATAATAAGAGCGTTAAGGTTCTTGGTTGGGATACAAAAACCAAGAAAGCTACTGTAACTCTTGGTAGCTTTGACGATACAACTAAGGCTCTTGCAACCTCACTTTCACTTGAGCAACAAGGCGCAGATTTCATTTTCCCAGTTGCTGGAAACATGCAAGCAACAACTGCTGCTAACAGCTTGAAGTCTGGTAAATCAAACGTAATTTGGGTAGATGCTGCAGTTATGGACACTGGCAAGCAATACGCAAGCGTTACACCTTTCTCAGCCCTAAAGGGACTGAAAGAGGGCGTACTTGCAACAGTTAAAGAAGCTTATGATGGCAAATTCTCAAATGCTGTTTATGTTGGAACACTAAAGAACAAAGGTGTTTCATACGTAATCACACCATCATGGTCAAAGAAGATACCTGCAAAATTGCAACAAGAGGCTAAAGACCTTGCTGATGCAATTGCTTCAGGATGGGTACCAGCTAACTAATTGATCGACTAAAAGTTAGTCACTGTGTAGTATCGCTAGGTGAGTTAGAAATTTAACTCACCTAGCTTTATTTAAGGAGAAGAAGTGTCATTAGAGCTGAAGGGCATTACGAAAAAATTCGGCGCCCTAGTTGCTAACGACAACATAAATTTAAGGGTTGAAAAGGGTGAGATTCACGCCATCCTCGGCGAAAACGGCGCCGGTAAATCCACATTAATGAATATTGTTTATGGATTGTTAGAGGCAGATAGCGGCACAATAATTGTTGACGGCCAAGCAGTAGAAATTAAAGAACCAGCCGATGCATTAAATCGCGGAATTGGAATGGTTCATCAACATTTCATGCTGGTTCCGGTTTTTACAGTAGCCGAAAATATAGTTCTAGGGCATGAACAAACTAAAAGAGGACTGCTTTCATTAAGTGAAGCAAAAGCTAGAATCAAAAGTATTGCCACCGAGTTTAAATTTGAAATTGATCCAGATGCATTAGTTGAAGATTTGCCTGTAGGTGTTCAACAAAGAGTTGAGATAATTCGCGCTTTAATGTACGACGCGAAAGTTTTAATTTTAGATGAACCAACTGCGGTACTTACTCCGCAGGAAACTGATGAACTATTAATCATAATGCGCACACTGAAAGCTAAAGGAACTTCAATCATATTTATTACCCATAAATTGCGAGAGGTCAAAGCAGTTGCGGATAAAATAACAATTATCCGTCTAGGTAAGGTAGTTGGGTTAGCCCAACCTACAAGTTCCCAAGAAGAGCTAGCCAGCATGATGGTTGGGCGTCAAGTTGATTTAATTCCAAGCAAACCTACTGCAAAGCTAGGTAAAACAATTTTAGATATAAAAGAACTAAATATTTATAACTCGATCGGTAGGAAAATCGTAAACAACCTTTCACTAGATATTAAGGCCGGTGAAATTCTAGCAATCGCTGGAGTGCAAGGTAATGGCCAATCTGAAATAGCCAGAGCTCTAATAAATTTAGAAGATCATGTCACTGGATCAATCAAAATAAATAATGTTGAAATACTGGGCGAAACTGTGCGCGATTCGCTCCGAACTGGGATTGCATTTATTCCCGAATCACGCGAGCTTGATGGATTGATAGGCACATTTAGTATTGCAGAGAATTTGATTCTAGATACTCACGATTTACTGCCAGTTGCAAAGAACGGACAACTAGATAGTAGTTACATTAAAAGTAACGCAGCAAAATTAGTTCAGGAATTTGATGTCAGAACTCAAAGCATTTTTGATAATTCTTCTTCGCTGTCCGGAGGCAATAAGCAAAAAGTGGTTTTAGCTCGAGAACTTTCCCGCTCTGTTGAATTGGTAGTGGCTTCACAACCAACTCGTGGTTTAGATGTTGGATCAATTGAATTCGTCTATGAGCGACTATTAGCCGAAAGGGCCGCCAATCGCGCGGTGTTGCTTATTAGTAGTGAATTAGATGAAGTGGCGGCGCTGGCTGATCGGATTGCAGTTATTTTTAAAGGCGAGATTATTGGTGTAGTTGGCTCGGATGTTTCCCGAGAAAAACTTGGATTAATGATGGCAGGTATTAAATCGTGAAGATATCTGTTGCAAAATTCCGTGACGTAACACTTTTGCCATTTCTAGCTTTTATTTTCGCCTTTTTTATCGGTGGCGTATTAATCGTTCTCTCTGATGCAGTTGTTATGGGTCAAATTTCTTCACCTGGCAAGTTTTTAACTTCGGCTGGTGCAAAAATTGGTAATTCATACTTAGCAATATTTCAAGGCTCAATCTTTGATATAAATTTAGCAAGAGATTCCGGGATTTTGAATGGTTTTTATCCACTATCGGAAACAATAGTCACCTCAACACCATTAATATTATGTGGTTTATCAGTGGCACTTGCATTTAGATCGGGTCTTTTTAATATTGGCGCACAAGGACAATTTATTTTTGGCGCAATTGGTGCTTCTTATATCGGTTTTCATTACCAACTAACTCCAGTATTGCATGTAACGGTGGCAATTCTTGGCGGGATCCTGCTCGGTGGAATTTTTGGAGGAATTGTTGGCTTGCTCAAAGCTAAAACTGGGGCCCATGAAGTAATCGTAACGATTATGCTCAATTACTCTGCTGGCTTATTTATTTTATGGTTGCTAAAGACCAAAACCTTTTTGCGCCCAGAGCGCCAAGATCCATTAGCGCCAGAGGTCAATGCAAGCGCACAGTTACCTAAGTTATTAGGTGAGAATTTAAGAATTCACGCCGGAATTTTTATAGCACTTGCAGCGGCTTTTTTCGTATGGTGGTTACTTAAGAAGAGCACTCTTGGATTTAAGTTTCGTGCGGTAGGAGCTAATGCAAATGCTGCAAAGACAGCAGGTATATCTGTAGCATTTGTTACAACTACTACGATGTTTATTTGTGGTGCGCTTGCCGGACTTGGCGGTGCTGTTCACCTGCTAGGAACTGAATATGCGCTATCTGCAGGCATTGCAGGCAGCTTAGGTTTTGATGCCATTACAGTCGCTTTATTGGGCCAAGCAACGCCAATCGGAACTGTATTTGGTGCATTCTTATTCGGCGCTCTTCAAACAGGTAGCCGAACTCTTCTTTCAAATACCGGAACATCACCAGACATAGTTCAAGTGATTCAAGCATTAATTGTGTTGTTTATCGCTGCTCCAGCCTTGCTTAGGTCAATCTTTAGGATCAAAAAATCCATCAGCGATAAATCTTTGGCTGCAAAAGGATGGAATGGCTAATGAATAATTTAAGCATCCAACAAAAAAGACAACAGCGAGGGATCATCACGATGTTGGTTTTATTTGCAGTTTGCACAATCGTTTTTTACTTAAAATCAAATAAAACAGAGGATATAACTTTCGGTTTCATTCTTGGAGATGAATGGAAGTTAATCAATGAGTGGAAAGTAGCTTCAAAGAGTGGAGTAATGATATTTTTACTGATTACTCTGCTGGGAATTGCAATCTCTTATTGGCAATTTAGAAGAAAAAAGAATTTGTCGCTAGGTAGTTTGGTTTTTGGAATTGGCAGCATCATGGCATTTCTTTGCTGGTCTGCTGCTGGCAAATTCATTCCATTTACGGGCTTACTTCAGGGTGCAATCATGTTGTCTGTGCCACTTATTTTTGGATCGATGTCTGGGTTGCTCTGTGAGAAGTCTGGTGTAATTAATATTGCGATTGAAGGTCAGCTATTATTTGCAGCTTTCGTATCAGCAGTTGTCGCCAGTTTTTTTCAAAATACTTGGCTTGGATTAATCTCCGCACCAATTGCTGGCGCACTAGTTTCGTTAATTTTGGCGTATTTTTCAATACGCTTTAAAGTGGACCAGGTTATTCTTGGATTTGTTATCAACGTTTTGGTTCTAGGCTTAACTAATTTCTTTTACACAACTCTTCTGGTTCCATATGAAGATAAGTGGAACATGGGTGGAAGTTTCTCCACAATTCAAATACCGTTGTTATCAAAAATTCCAATAATTGGCCCAACTCTTTTCAACCAAACAATAATTGTTTATTTGATGTATGCATTTGTAATTTTTATTCAAATTGCACTATTTAAAACTAGATGGGGATTACGAACTCGGGCAATTGGAGAACTTCCTGTAGCTGCAGATAGCGTCGGTATTGATGTAAATCGTTTAAGATTTAAGAACGTGATAATTGCTGGCCTGGTAGCGGGAACTGGTGGGGCATACTTCACGGTTGGCGCAGTTGGACCGTTTTCGCAAAACATGACCGCAGGTGCAGGTTTTATTGCACTTGCTTGTTTAATTTTTGGAAAGTGGACGCCAAGAGGAGCAATAATTGCAGCTTTGTTCTTTGGCTTTGCAAATAATCTTCAGGGAAATCTTTCGATTATTGGCGTACCAATTCCATCTGAATTCATGTTAATGGTTCCGTACGTTGCGACAATCATTGCGGTATCAGGCGTAGTTGGTCGAGTAAGGGCCCCGGCAGCAGATGGAATCCCGTACTCACGCGGTAATAAATAGATAATTTTCGTAGGAGAATTACCCCATGGAAATCAATTGGGATCAGCTTCATCAGGCGGCAAAAGATGTAATGAAAAATGCTTATGCGCCATACTCAAAATTTAAAGTAGGAGTTGCTGGGTTAGTATCTGATGGCAGAGTTGTAGTTGGTTGCAATAGTGAGAATGCAAGCTATGGCGTTGGCTTATGTGCTGAGTGCGGATTAGTTTCATCTTTAACTGCAACCGGCGGTGGAAGATTAATTGCAGTTGTTTGCGTTGATGGCAACGGAGAGTACTTATCTCCATGTGGAAGATGTCGCCAATTGTTATTTGAACATGGCGGTAACGAGATGTTATTCATGACACCAGAGGGTCCAAAACCATTTTCGACCTTGCTTCCTTGGGCCTTTGGTCCAGAGGATCTTAAATAAATGAGTGAAAGATATGCGGCAGTAGAGATAATTTCAGCAAAGCGTGACAAACAAGAATTAAGTAATGAACAAATCGACTGGACAATTGATGCATATACTCGTGGTGTAATCGCGGATGAACAAATGTCAGCGTTGTTAATGGCAATTCTTTTAAATGGCATGAATAATCGAGAGATCTCGCGCTGGACTGATGCGATGATCGCAAGTGGTGAGCGAATGAATTGGTCAATGTTGGATCGCCCAACAGTAGATAAGCATTCAACTGGTGGCGTTGGTGACAAAATAACTTTACCTCTGGCTCCTTTAGTTGCTGCATGTGGTGCCGCCGTTCCACAACTTTCTGGTCGCGGCTTGGGTCATACCGGCGGAACATTAGATAAATTGGAATCTATTAAAGGCTGGAAAGCTTCATTATCTAATAATGAAATGTTAAAAGTATTGCAAGATTGTGGCGCAGTAATTTGTGCAGCAGGTGCAGGCCTTGCACCTGCTGACAAAAAACTATACGCACTTCGAGATGTGACTGGAACTGTGCAAGCAATTCCCCTTATAGCTTCATCAATTATGAGTAAAAAGATCGCTGAAGGAACAAGCGCATTAGTCCTTGATGTAAAAACTGGCTCTGGTGCATTTATGAGCGATCCAAAGGATGCGGCACTGCTTGCTCGAACCATGGTTGATTTAGGAAAGCGTGCTGGAGTTACAACTCGGGCGTTGGTAACAGCAATGGATGTGCCCTTGGGATTAACTGCTGGAAATGCACTAGAAATAAGAGAAACTCTGGAAGTTCTATCTGGTGGTGGCCCTAGCGATGTTGTTGAACTAACGCTTTTGCTTGCAAATGAAATGTTAGATGCAGTGGGGATTAAACCAAAGGTTGACCCAGCAACAGCATTAAAAAATGGTATGGCGATGGATGTATGGCGCAAAATGATCCAAGCACAAGGGGGCGATAATGATGCACCGCTTCCAGTTGCAAAAGAAAAGATAGAAATTAATGCTAGTGCTTCTGGAAAGCTATTAACTCTAGATGCAATGAAGGTCGGAGTGGCTGCATGGCGACTAGGTGCTGGCCGACAAAAACAAGGTGAAGTACTACAACTTGGAGCAGGTATTGAGATTCATGCAAAGCCCGGAGATATTGTTAAAGAGGGAGAGAAAATTTTGACTTTACACTCTGATGATTCTGCAAGATTTGATCGGGCAAAAGAAGCATTAGTTGGCGCCTTTTCAATTGGTGGTAAAGATGATCAAGTTAGACGATTACCATTAGTTATTGAACGAATTGAGGGATAAGTGTCGCTGACAAATACGCCAACACCTGATCAGATTAAGAGAGTTCCAAAGGCTCTTTTGCATGATCATTTAGATGGGGGATTACGACCTGAAACAATTATTGAGATTGCCCAAAAAATTGGTTATAAGAAATTACCAACCGAAGATCCAAAGAAATTAGCAGAATGGTTTGAAGAATCTTGTAATTCTCACTCACTAGTTCGCTACCTAGAGACTTTTTCTCACACAATCGCAGTGATGCAAACTAAAGAAGCAATCATTCAAGTAGCACGCGAATGCGCAATTGATTTAGCCAGAGATGGCGTTGTTTACGCAGAGGTAAGAGGAGCACCAGAGTTATTTACCGAACAAGGTCTATCAATTGATCAAGTTGTTGAAGCAACTACTGAAGGTTATAAACAAGGAATGGTAGAAGCTGCTCGTGAAGGTAAAAACATTAGAGTTGAATCTTTACTTTGCGGAATGAGACAAAATAATCGCTCTCAAGAGGCTGCAGCAGCCGTTGTTAAGTATCATAATAAAGGCGTAGTTGGTTTTGATATTGCTGGTCCAGAGGATGGCTTTCGACCAACTAATCAATTAGAAACTTTTGAGTATCTACGAAAAGAGAATGCCCACTTCACTATTCATGCAGGCGAGGCATATGGACTGCCTTCTATTTGGGAAGCGATTCAAATTTGCGGCGCAGAAAGATTAGGCCATGGTGTTCGAATTATTGATGATATTGATTTCTCAGGCATCACTCCAAAACTTGGCGCACTGGCTTCATATGTAAGAGATCGAAGAATTCCATTGGAGCTTTGCCCAACATCTAATCTTCAAACTGGCGCAGCTAAAACCTATGCAGAACATCCAATCGGTATATTAGCCAAACTGCGCTTTCGAGTAACTCTAAATACCGACAATAGATTAATGAGTAATACCTCAATGACAAATGAGATGACCCAATGTGTTAAATCATTTGATTGGAAGTTTGCAGATCTTCAGCGAGTAACAGTTAATGCGCTTAAGAGTTCATTTATTCCATTTGAAGAACGACTTGAGATAATCGAAAAGATTGTAAAACCAGCTTACGCAACAATATCTGCTGAGTAATTAAATTCCGATTGGATGCCAAACAGTCTTTTGCTCCATAAAACTAATTATACGTTCTGGATGATTATCTGGATTAAATCTGAATATTCGCTTCAAGTTATCAGCACCAACAAGCTTTAACTCTTCTTCTTGCTTTTTGCTAAGACCTGCAACATCAACGCCATCAATCTCCATATGAGACCCAACCCATGGTGCTAACTCTGCGCTCTTGCCAGTTAGAATATTTACAACTCCGCCTGGTACATCACTTGTGGCAAGAACCTCACTTAATGTAATTGCCGGTAATGGGTAATTCTCACTCGCAATTAATACTGCTGAGTTTCCACCTGCTAGCACTGGAGCCAAAGTTCTTACTACCCCCAGTAGTGATGGTTTGTTTTCCGCAAATATTGCAACCACACCTAATGGCTCAGGCGTAGTGAAGTTATAAAACGGACCAGAAACTTGGTTAAGTGAGCCAGTTACTGAAGATAATTTGTCACACCAACCGGAGTACCAGACCCAGGTATCAATTGCTGCCTCCACCTGAGTTTTTGCTACTTTGCTAGTAACTCCTTCAAGTGCGCAAATTTCATCAACAAATTGTTCACTTCTTCCTTCCATAATCTCAGCAATTCGGTACAAAATCTGACCACGATTAAAAGCAGTCGCATTCGCCCATCCCGGTTGGGCAGCTTTAGCGGCAACAACTGCATCACGTAAATCTTTTCTAGATGCAAGAGATGGGTTAGCAATAAATTTCTTATTGGCGCCTTTTATTTCATAAACTCTTCCAGATTCACTCCTTGGGAAAGCGCCACCAATAAATAATTTATAAGTCTTACTTACATCTATACGGCTCATTTGGACGCCTTTGCATCTGAGGTTAAGTAACCGGCAAGTCCGTGACGACCACCCTCACGACCCCAACCAGACTCTTTATAGCCACCGAATGGGCTTGCTGGATCAAATTTATTAAATGTATTACTCCAAATCACGCCAGCCTTTAATTGCTTAGCTGCCCATAAAACTTTTGAACCTTTATCACTCCAGATTCCAGCAGATAATCCATACATGGTGTTATTTGCTTTTTCAATTCCTTCAGCAGGTGTTCTAAATGTTAAGACTGATAAGACCGGACCAAATATTTCCTCCCGGGCAATTCGATGCGATTGGGAAACACCGGTGAATATTGTTGGTGGATACCAGAAACCCTTGCTTGGCAAAATGCACTCAGGTGACCAACGATTAGCGCCTTCGGTATCACCAGTATTTGAGATTTCATGAATTCTGTTTAGCTGCTCCTTTGAGTTAATTGCACCAAGATCAGTGTTCTTATCCATCGGATCGCCAACTCTAATCAAACTCATTCTCTTCTTTAATTTCTCTAACACCTCATCAGCAATATTCTCTTGCAGTAATAATCTAGAGCCAGCGCAGCAAACATGTCCTTGATTAAAGAAAATTCCATTAACAATTCCTTCAACTGCTTCATCAATTGCGGCATCATCAAATACTAGGTTTGCCGCCTTTCCACCTAATTCTAAAGTTGCACTCTTTTTTGTGGCAGATATTGATCTAGCAATTGCTTTTCCAACCTCAGTAGAACCAGTGAAGGCGATTTTATTAATATCTGGATGGTTAACAAGAGCTGCGCCAGTTATGCCATCGCCAGTAACAATATTTACCACGCCATCTGGCAGACCAGCTTGCTGACATACTTGAGCAAATAACAATGCAGTCAGTGGAGTAGTTTCAGCAGGTTTTAATACAACTGTATTTCCGGCAGCAAGAGCAGGTGCAATCTTCCAAGCAAGCATTAACAATGGAAAATTCCATGGAATTATCTGGCCAACTACACCGACTGGTTTTGGTTTACTTCCAACGCCCGCGTACTCCAATTTATCTGCCCAGCCAGCATGATAGAAAAAGTGAGCAGCAGCAAGTGGAATGTCAGTATCACGAGATTCCCTAATTGGCTTTCCATTATCTAAAGTTTCAACTACTGCAAACTCACGTGCTCGCTCCTGCATAATACGAGCGATTCGATATAAATATTTTCCACGCTCTTTAGCGGGCATCTTTGACCAAACCTTAGTAAAAGCAGTTCTAGCACTTTTAACTGCTAAATCAATATCTAACTTATCTGCATAAGCGATCTTTGATAGTAATTCCTCTGTTGCTGGATTAATGGTGTTGAAACTCTTGCCTTTTTTAGGCTCGACAAATTTTCCATTAATAAATAACCCATAGGAGCTAGCAATATTTGCGATTGCCTTAGATTCAGGGGCACTTGCGTATTCAAAACCGCTCATAACACCCCTAATCCATAGTTACGTAATTAGCACTAGCGTAGTGCCCAGTCCGTAACTTCATTCTTTGCATGAGTAAATCATTTAAAAGTGCACTTGCACCAATTCTAAACAAGGATGGATTAAGCCAATCTGGCCCGGCAGTCTCATTTACTAGCACCAACTGCTTAATTGCATCCTTTGTCGTTCTAATACCGCCAGCAGGTTTAACTCCTATTTTTGTACCAGTTAAAGCGAAGTAATCTCTTACTGCCTCTAACATCACCAGGACAACTGGGGCAGTAGCAGCTGGGGTTACTTTGCCGGTACTTGTTTTTATAAAGTCAGCACCTGCCAACATTGCAAGATATGAAGCTTTTCGTACATTATCGTAAGTAACTAATTCGCCAGTTTCTAAGATCACCTTAAGGTGTGCTTTATCGCCACATAATTCTTTAATAATCTTTATTTCTTCAAATACTTCACCAAGTCGACCAGATAGAAATGCACCACGATCTATAACCATATCTATCTCATTTGCACCTGCATCGATTGCATCTTGGGTATCTAGCTCTTTAACGGCCCTACTTGCTCGACCAGAAGGAAATGCAGTTGCAACCGCGGCTACTGGAATGTGTTTACCACCAATTGCATCTAACTCAGTTCGTGCTGTTTTCACCATATCGTTGTAAACACAAATTGCACCTACTGAGGGTACTGTTAAATCAGTTGGATCTGGTCTAACGGCTTTTGCACATAAGGCTTTAACTTTTCCAAATGAATCTGCTCCTTCAAGAGTTGTCAGATCAACCATGCTAATTGCCATATCAATTGCCCATGCTTTACTGGTTGTTTTAATGCTTCGCGTAGAAAGCATTGCTGCTCTAGCCTCTGCACCAACTTGGTCAACAGGAGGTAGGTCTGATAAAAACTTTTTCAGTGACCCCTCACTGCCATCGATAATCATGAGAGTACTTTAGTCAATGCTTCCTTAATTTGCGATACCTTCGATTTTGCTTCATTTTTCGTATTCGAAACAACCTCTATATAACATTTAATTTTTGGTTCAGTTCCGCTTGGTCTGATTATCACTCTAGTTTGATTTTCATACCAGAGTCTTACGCCAGGGGTTGACATACCTTTTAAGCCACTTAAATCTTCACTTTGAAGTAATTTACTTCCAAGAATCTCAATCGGTGGGTGTTTAATAACTTTTGAAAGCAAGTTATCAATCTGACTTAAATCACTAAACCGAATCGAGATTTGTTCTGTTTCGTGAAAACCATACTCTTCTCCAATACTATTTAGGTAATCAAGAAGTGAAACTCCATCCCTCTTTAATTCGTTAGCTAATTGAATAATAATTAAAGCAGCACTAATTCCATCTTTATCATTAACGACAGTCGGATCGACACAGTAACCAATTGCCTCTTCATAGCCAAACATTAAATTATCAACTTTTGAAATCCATTTGAATCCAGTTAAAGTCTCGCGAAAATTAACTCCGTTTTTCTTTGCAATTTTGCCAAGAAGTGATGATGAAACTAGTGAGTTTGCAACTGCTTTGCTCGCAGAGTTATTATTTTTAATAAGATAATTTCCTAGAATCACCCCAACTTCATCACCACGAAGCATTCGCCACCCAGACAAGGGATCATTAACTGCAACTGCGCATCTATCTGCATCTGGGTCATTTGCGATAACTAAATCAGCATTACTCTCTTTGGCGTATTTAATTGCTAAATCAATTGCACCTACCTCTTCAGGATTTGGAAATGGTGTAGTTGGAAAATTTGGATCAGGCTTAACTTGTTCTTGAACAAGTACGGGAGGTGAAAATCTAGCCTTTTCAAATACCTTAAGAAAAACTTCTGTACCCACTCCATGTAAGGCGGTGTAGACAATCTTTAGGCTGTTTTCCGAGGTAACTAAATTTGACACTGATGAGATGTAATCGTCAATTACCGATTCATCAACTCTCTCAAATGCTTGGGAACGAATTGGAGACAACTCTGCCTTGGTTATTTCATTAGAAATTGCTAAATCAACAGGGGCAACTATCTGTGATCCACGATATTCAACACCATCTAGCGTATTTCCTAAATAGACCTTATATCCATTATCAGCAGCTGGGTTATGGCTAGCAGTCACCATAATTCCAACATCAACTTGTAACTTATTTACCGCAAAGGCCAAGACTGGTGTTGGCAACGCTCTAGGTAGTACATAAGTCTTTATGCCAGCTCCAGAAAATATTTCAGCACTATCTAGCGCAAACTCATTAGATCCATGACGTGCATCTTTGCCAATCACTACCGATGTTAAATTATTTTTTTTCATAAAAGTAACAATTCCACTGGCAGTTCTGCTAACAACAGCACGGTTCATGCATGATGGGCCGGGCCCGACTGGCCCGCGCAACCCTGCAGTACCAAACGGCAGAAATCCGTTAAAGCATCGGTCTAGTTCTTTTTTATTACCTTCTTCAAGCCATTTACTTAGTTGATTAGCAGTATTTTTGTCTGGATCATTCTTGATCCACTCTAAAACTTCAGTACGAAGTTGATCATCGATCACAGCTTAGGCAACACCTTTGCTAAAAGATTACCCATTCTATCTGCCGCAGCCTTACCAGCAGCGATAACTTCAGCATGATTTAACTTTTCACCAGTAACTCCAGCAGCAGCATTAGTTACTAAAGAAATTGCAAGTATTTTTGCACCTAGTGCGTGAGCGGCAATTGCCTCTGGAACCGTTGACATACCAACTAAATCTGCGCCCATTGTGCGCATCATTCGAATCTCTGCCGGAGTTTCATAAGAAGGTCCGCGCCAATGAACATAAACACCTTCAGCAAGAGATGGATCTTCAGCTTTAACAATATCTCTTAACTGCTTGCTATATAAATCTGTTAAATCCACAAAATCTGCGCCAATTAATGGTGAGGCTGAGGTTAGGGAAATATGATCCTTAATTAATACTGGTTGCCCAACTTTATAATCAGTATTAATGCCGCCACATGCATTAGTTAGAACTATTGTCCTGCACCCTGCTTTAACTGCAGTTCGTACCGCATGAGCAACTGGCTCCATACCCAATCCTTCATAAAAATGTGTTCTACCCAAAAAAACTAATGCATTAACAGAGTTTTCTAATTCGTAAGAACGAATTTTTCCACCATGCCCTGCGACAGTAGGCGCTGGAAAGCCTGGTAAGTCGGTAACCGGAAATTCATGAGTAGCAGTGCCAAGTGCGTCAGCTGCTGAAATCCAACCAGAGCCCATCACTAGCGCAACGTCATGTTTTTCTTTTTTAGTTAATTTAGCGATTTCTTTTGCAGCTTTTTCAGCTGTGCCAAGTGGGTCTTTATATAGATCGCTCATGCGAGAAACTTATCCTAAATTATTACTTATTTTTTAACTCTGGCCAGCTATAACCAAGGGAGATAATCATCTTGCGAAGCAGGGGTAGGGATAAACCAATGATTCCGCTTGGATCACCTTCAATGTTTGTAATAAAAGGTGCACTTAACCCATCTAATGTGAAACCGCCAGCAACATTAAGTGGCTCACCGGAATCAACATAATCAATAATTTCCACCTCAGTCATTTGCGCAAATTGCACTTTTGCAGTTGATCGCTCACTTAATTCAATTCCTTGTTTTAAATCAATTAAGCAATGACCTGTATGCAAATAACCAGCCTTACCACTTAATTCTTTACATCTAGCGATAGCATTTTCACGGTTACCAGGCTTACCTAGAGATCTTTCATTAAATTCAAATGTTGAATCACAGCCAATAATGAGAGAATTTTCTGGCGCATTTTCTTTGACAGTATGCGCTTTTAGAATTGCTAATGCAATTACTAACTCGGAGGGTGAAAGTAAATCAAACTCCGAAGATTCTTCGTCAACACCACTTACCAATACCTTTGGGGTAATACCAGCACTTTCAAGTAGGCGAAGGCGAGAGGGTGACGATGAGGCGAGAATTATCTGAACCATAATGAAGGTAACCTTATTACATGAGTTTCCCAACCATCGGCCTTATTGCAGGTGGGTGGGCACAAAGTATCTACCAGCACGAGGCTAGCAAACTTGGAATTGGCATTAAATTTTCAAGCAATGCCCACACAGCAGATGAATTGATTCGCTTCGCTCAAGGTTGTGACATTCTTTGCATTGATCCAGAGCTGATTGAGATTTCAACAATTAAAACTGTTGAGCGCACTGGAGTTCGGGTATATCCAAGCTCTAAAACTTTGCAACAACTTGAATCACTCGAAAAAAACAGATCAAGTGGAGATTACATTTCAATACTGATCGCTAGATCCGCTCATAACCAAGCTTGTAGTTGGCCAATAACCTTAATTACTGAGAACTTAACGATCACACCTATACCTGGCCTAAGTGATGAACAAGCTAAGGATATTCAGGCCTCAGCATTAAATCTTGCTGGTGAGGTTGGGCTTATTGGCGGATTTGAATTATTAGTTGATGCAAATGATCATAAAAAATTGATAAGCATTAATTGGTTGACACCAAATGCGAAATTTTGGACCCAGATTAACTCAACATCAAATTATTTCGAACAATATTTAAGAGCGGTTCTAGATTTACCACTTGGAAGTACTGAAATCATCAATCAATTCACAGTTACTGGATTTTTAGTAACAGATCCAAAGAGTGATAACTATCGTCCATACTTACACTTAATGGCGCGTAATCCAAATTTAAAGTTTGATCAATCTATAAGTCAGGTAGCAGTTTCTGGAGATAATTTGGAGAGTTTGTTAACTGAAGTTATTCATGCTCAACAGTATTACAGCGGTGAAATAGAGGAGTAAAACTAAGCTCGTTTTTTATATTCAATTGCCGGGCAGTGATTCATTACCGCAAGCAACCCAGAGTCATGGGCTCGTGCAACTGCACCAGCATCAATGACATCCAGTTGTAGCCAAACACCTTTAGCGCCAATTTTAATTGCTTCATTAACTACTGCGCCAGCAAGAGATGAATTAACAAAAATATCAACCACATCAACTGGTACTGGGATGTCAGATAATTTTGCATATCCGATTTGACCATGGGCACTCTCTGCTTTCGGATGTACCGGAATCACTTGATGGCCGTTTTCAATTAAAACTTTTGCAACCCGATAAGCAGCGCGCTCAGAATTATTGCTTAAACCAACAATTGCCCAGGTTTTTAAACCGAGCATTTGATCTATTTGGTCACTCACCGTCAGTACGTCCAAGCGCTCTAAATTTCCACCCAGCCGCCCGCCATGCATCCCGATCTAAAGCATTTCTGCCATCGATCATGATTGGTGTCTTAACTAACGGTTTAACTTCTACTGGGTTAATTTCACGATAAATTTTCCACTCAGTAAGGTGAAGAACAATTTCAGCATCTTTAAGAGTGCTATTAATATCTTCTGCAAACTTTAATGCTGGAAAACGTTTTTGAGCATTTGCAATTGCTTTTGGATCATGAACAGTGACAACCGCACCCGCTGCTTGAATTTGGGCAGCAATATCAAGGGCTGGAGAATCTCGGACATCATCACTATCTGGTTTAAAAGCAGCTCCTAATATTGCTACTTTCTTACCAACCAAATCCTCTGATAAATCTTTTCTTACTAATTCGATAATTCTCTGCCGAGCACGTAAGTTAATTGCATCAACTTCTTTTAGGAATTCAACTGCTTGTTTAGCACCTAATTCTTCTGCACGGGCCATAAACGCACGAATATCTTTTGGTAGACACCCACCACCAAAACCAATTCCAGCTTGTAAGAAACGGTTTCCAATTCTTGGGTCATAGCCAATTGCTTTAGCAAGAATTGTCACATCACCACCGGCAGCTTCACAAATTTCTGCCATCGCGTTAATAAAAGAAATTTTAGTTGCTAAGAATGAGTTAGCAGCAACCTTAACTAATTCAGCAGTTGGAAGATCAGCCCTCACCCATGGCGTATTTTCCTTCAAATTTGTTGCATATACCTCTTTGAGAATTTTTTCAGAATTATCATTTGTAACACCAACTACTAATCGATTTGGTCTGAGAGTATCTTCAACTGCAAATCCCTCGCGCAAAAACTCTGGATTCCAAGCGAGATCTGCATTTGGATTTAGTTCAATTAATCTATCGCGCAATCTTGTTGCTGTTCCAACCGGAACAGTTGATTTTCCTACAACTAGGCCGCCTGGTTTTACAATTTTTGCAATTGATTCGAGGGCAGAATTTACATAGGTTAAATCAGCAGCATTCCCATCTTTGACTTGTGGTGTTCCTACGCAAATAAAATGAACATCAACATCTGCTAATTCTGCAATATCTTTAGCGAATCTAAGTCGGCCGGCTTTAATTTGTTCAGCAAGCAGCTCTTCTAGATCTGGCTCATAAAATGGAACTTTACCCTTTGATAAAAGTTCAATTTTACTAATTTCAGTATCAAATCCAATTACTTCAAAACCTAAACTTGCCATGCAAGCGGCGTGGGTAGCTCCCAAGTAACCGGTGCCGATTACTGAAAGTTTTAATGTCATATATGAAGCCTATCTAAATTCTTAGTATTTAACGACAGATATTATCTTCAGCGGTACGGGTTTTAAACTTATCAATTATTTCAACTGAAGATGATTTAGTAGATGAAGGAGAGGGTGAAGCAACTACCTCATCGACCACGGCTTGATCATCGCGTAAGCGAGTCCAAAGTTGTGGAGCTAATTCTGGATCCCATAAAACAGCTGAAGTCACACCATTTGAATTGTAATTTAGATCTGAAAGCGGGACAGTCAGTGTTCTAACACTAGAAGTAGATAAAGATTTCATCTGCTTTGCCAATGAAATCAAATCTGAGTTCTTCAGCCCAGTATCTGTGGTAACTGCGGATAGTGCGGAATTAATAAAACTACTCATTGTGACTGGGTTTAACAGCACACCAGCGCTAGTAGCTTTGCGAAGAACTGCAGACATGAAAGCTTGCTGACGTTGCATTCTTCCTAGATCTCCTAGGCCATCAAACTCTCTAGTTCTCACGTATTTAAGAGATTCAATTCCGTTAAGTGTGTGAACACCAGCTTCTAGAATTAAATGACTTTTTGGATCATTAATGTTTTTCTTTGTACAAATTTCAACTCCACCAATTGAATCAACTATTCTTGCAAACCCGGCAAAGTTTATCTCTATGTAGTGGTCAATCTTAAGTTGCGTCATCTCTTCAATCGTTTGAATAAGAAGAGGCGCTCCACCCCAATTAAAAGAAGAGTTAATCTTTGAATGAGCTGCCGGGATAAGTTTTCCGGCTTTAGATTTATGCTCTGGAATCAAAGCGTAAGTATCACGTGGAATAGATATTAAGACGGCTTTATCTCTCGCCTTTGAAATATGAACCAATAACATCGTGTCTGATCTCTTACCAGCCGCAGTCGCAACAGATCCAACTCTTAATGCCTTTAACTCAGCTTTACTCAATCCCTCACGGGTGTCAGAACCAACTAATAGATAATTCATAGCAGTTGACTTTTTGTCTGGACGTTTCTCAATTCCACCAAAAACATCAATTTTATTGATAGAAGCAGTTACAGTGCCAAAGGCAAGTGCGCTGATTGCAGAAATTGCCAACACTGCGATGGAAATCCCAGTCAAGATCTTGATACTTCGAGCGGATTTCATCTTCTTATCCTAGATTATAGGCAGGGAATTACTGCGCATAGATATAGATATGGAGGAGTCATGAATACTTCATCATTTCCGCCTGTCTCAGTTATTTTGCCAATTCTCAACGAAGAGCGAGATTTAAATCAATGCATCACAGCAATTCTTCAGCAAGATTATCCATCAGAGATAGAAATTATCTTGGCGCTTGGGCCCTCAAAAGATAAAACAACAGAAATAGCTGAAAAATTGTCTATTGCTGATCAGCGAGTTAAGTTAGTAAACAACCCATCTGGACAGACCGCTTTTGGATTAAATCTTGCAATAAAAATGAGTTCATATGAAATTCTTTGTCGAATAGATGGCCATGCTGAGATTTCAAGTACTTACCTAAGAACTGCTGTTGAGATTATGCAAAAGCAAGGTGCGGTAAATGTTGGTGGCCTAATGTTCGCCGATAGCAATAAAGGATTACAACGAACGATTGCGCAGGCAATGCGCTCTAAGTTAGGTGTTGGTTCAGCCAAGTTTCATACTGGCGGAAGCGCTGGTGAAGCTGAGACGGTATATCTTGGAACCTTTAAGAAATCGGCAGTATTAGCTGTTGGTGGCTTTGATGAAAGATTTATTCGAGCACAGGACTGGGAACTGAACTATCGGTTACGTAAAAACGGTGGATTAATTTGGTTTGACCCAAGATTAGTTGTTACATATCGGCCTCGTAGTACTTTCCGTAAACTTGCAAAGCAATATTTTCAATATGGAAGGTGGCGCAGAGTAATTACTCGCCAGCATAAAAATACCGTTAACTTTCGTTATCTGGCACCCCCGATCGCAGTGTTAGTTAACCTTTTATCAATATTTTCTTCAGTTTTGATCAATCCAATTTTCTTATTGCCGCTAGTTACTTACTTTGCCTGCCTAGTAATTGGGAGCGCATTTATTGGTAAGAAAATTGCTGATAAATTACTAATGCCTTTTGTGCTAGCAACTATGCACTTATCTTGGGGTATCGGGTTTATTACCTCGCCAAGAAAATTAGTTAAAAATTAATTTTTGTGAAGTATCGAGTTTAAACCACTCCAGCTACCAGTTTTAGGAAGTGCCTCTAGCGCCCCACTTTGGGAATTTCTACGAAATAGCAGATTATTTGCTCCGCTTAGTTCTTTTGCCTTAACAATTTTATTATCTGGAAGAGTAATTTTTGAACCAGCTGTTATGTAAACCCCAGCTTCTACAACACAATCATCGCCTAAGCTGATACCAATTCCAGAGTTGGCACCAAGCAAAGTGCGCTGGCCAATTGAAATTACCTCTTTACCACCACCGCTTAATGTGCCCATGATTGAGGCACCGCCTCCAATGTCGCTACCATCACCAACAGTTACTCCGGCACTTATTCTTCCCTCAACCATAGATTTACCTAAGGTGCCAGCATTAAAGTTAACAAATCCCTCATGCATAACAGTGGTTCCGGATGAAAGGTAAGCACCTAAGCGAACGCGATCACCATCTGCAATTCTTACGCCCTCGGGAATTACATAATCAATCATTCGAGGAAACTTATCTACTGAATAAACAGTTAAATTCCCATATTTATTTTGTAATCCAACTCGAACCTTGTCGAACCCTTCTACTTCGCATGCACCCGCTGATGTCCAAACTACATTTGAAAGTAAGGCAAAAATGCCATCAAGATTCAAGCCATGTGGCTTCACTAAGCGATGTGAAATTAGGTGAAGCCTAAGAAAAACATCACTTGCATCTTTTGGTTTTTCCGCTAAATCAATACTTAATTCAACAGCAATTTTACTTAGACTTCTGATCTGATCTTCGCCAAGTTGTGATTTAAATTCTTTCGCCAGATTATTAGTAGGCGCACTACCTAGCCCAAGAGTATGGAACGTGCAGTCAAGTATTTGACCAGATTTTGTTTGCGTGGCAACGCCAAAGCCGTAAGCGGTCTGCTGGCTGATGTTCATTACCTAAAGGTATCAAAATGCTCACCAGGCAATAGACTAATTTCATGCGCGTATCTGTTTTCTGCTCTTCCGCTCCGGATATTCCAAAAAGTTCACTTGATTTGGCATTTGAAATCGGAAAAGCAATTGGTGAACAAGGTTGGGATCTTGTTTGGGGTGGAGGCAAGGCATCGATGATGGGCGAGGTAGCACGGGGTGCAAGATCTGTGGGAGCGACAACAATTGGTGTAATTCCTGAGCCTCTTGTTAATCTTGAGTTTGAAGATAAAGAGGCATCACACATGCATGTAGTAACAAATATGAGAACTAGAAAAGCAAAGATTGAAGAGCTATCTGATGCATTTATTGCACTACCGGGTGGAATTGGAACATTAGAAGAATTTTTTGAAATCTGGGTAGGAAGGTACTTAAAGTTTCATAGTAAGCCAATTGCAATTTGCGATCCAACTGGAGTTTATGATCAGCTGCGCTTAGCCCTTGACCACCTTGCTACTCAAAACTTTATGAAAACTGGACAAGCAGAGCTAGTAAGTTGGTGTAAAGATATTCCATCAACGCTTGATGCAATAAAAATATCATGAATAAACTTTCGCACCTAGCACTAACTGTTAAAGTTGATAAGCCAGTTGAAACAGTTTGGAAATCTCTAGTTAATTGGCATGATCAAAGCAACTGGATGCTTCAAACAAAAGTTTGGTCTGAGGTTGATCAAGATCGAACAGTTAAGAATGGTAAAGGAGTATTAATATTTGCATTTACTGGATTATTTCCAACTCTTTATCCAAAGCTGAGATTAGGTGTTCTAGACACCATGGAGATCACAAAATGGCAGCCGCCATTTATTTGCGAAGTTGTTCATATCGGAAGAGTCATTCGAGGCACTGGTAAATTTGAATTGAAGAAAGTTCGGGGCGGAAGTATTTTTTATTGGCAAGAAGATTTAATTGCACCAGCTTTTGTATTAATTATTTTAAAACCACTCTTGTTGCTCGGAGTTTGGCTCTCACTGCGCAGATTTGCTCGTCAACTTTCCGCATAAGTTCGGAAGTATAGGTTTTGCCGAGTAAACTTTACTCATGGCATCCGACGGTAGCGGTAAGACTATTGCTGAGCTGATTACTACCCTGCCGGAAGAAGAACGATTAATTCTGACTTTACATTTAGTAAATATGATCAGCACGGCAGAAATTGCAGAAAAACTTGGCGTACCAGAGCGAGCTGTTGTGTCAGTGATTGCATCGGGCAGATCGCGCCTAATTGCGTTGATTTCTTAAGGATATTTATATGGATTTCCCACCTGCAGGTATATGAGGGATAATTACACCTCTAGCGGGTTAATGATTGAACTTTGGCGGGGGAGAGTTAAATGGCAGCGATGAAACCAAGAACCGGTGATGGCCCTATGGAGGTCACGAAAGAGGCTCGTTCAATGGTCATGCGAATTCCATTAGAGGGCGGCGGAAGATTAGTTGTGGAATTAAATGTCGAAGAGGCAACTAACTTAGGAAATGTATTACAAGCTGCAGTTGCATTAGTAAAAAAGTAATCGACTGACTCAACTTAATTCAGGGTTATGGCTCATAAAATCCTCGATCTGTATCCGAAACTAACCTACCTTTCCGAGGATAAATTAGATTTTTCTAATTTCACAGCAGTAGCTATTCCGGTCTTGCCAGGTGAGAAGATTGAAATTTCAAAGACTAAATTCCTGACTGCAATTTCTAATTTTACTAAATTAAACTTAAATATTGAGCTAAACAATTGGCCAGAATTTACAGCTAAACCAGGCGAAATCATTGAAGTTCCAATATCAGTCGGTACATTAACTCGAATCTATTTAGTAGGTATAGGTGATGAGAGCGATGATGATTTACGTAAGGCATCTACGGTACTTGGTAGAAAAGTAAAAGGTACGAATTGTGTTTTACTTTCTGCTCTATCTACTGTAAAAGAAAAAGTAATTACCCAAGGTGTTGCATTTATCCTTTCAAATTATCAATTTTCATTAAAGGGTGAGCAAAAAGAAAAAAAGCCAACTTTTGTGATTTATGGTGATTATCAAAAAGAGGTTGAGAACGCTGAAATCTTGGCATCATCGGTATGGCAAGCTCGTAATTTAATTCATACCCCTTCAAATATTAAGAATCCAGAATGGTTAGCAAAGCAAGCTACCGCGATGGTATCTGCTGCTAAAAATTCAGATCTTTCAATTACTGTTAAATCTGGGCGAGCGTTAAAAGAGTTTGGTGGTTTGTTAGCTGTTGGTAACTCATCTCCTAATCCAGGGCCTAGATTGATCGAAGTAAATTATGCGCCAAAAGGATCGAATAACTGGCCTCATGTTGTTTTAGTTGGTAAGGGAATTACTTTTGATACTGGTGGAGTCTCACTTAAACGACCATATGACACGATGATTGGAATGAAGAGTGATATGGCTGGCGCCGCTGCTGTGCTCTGCGCAACGGTTGCAATGTCAAAGGTAAAGCCAAAAGTTAAAGTAACGGCATTGCTAATGGCAGCCGAAAATGCATTATCTGGCACATCTCAAAGACCATCCGATGTGATTAAACATTTTGGCGGCACAACAGTTGAAGTTTTAAATACTGATGCCGAAGGGCGTTTGGTGCTAGCTGATGGACTTGCTTATGCCGATTTAGAATTAGAGCCTGATTACTTAGTTGATGTTGCAACACTCACTGGAGCCGCGACTTTAGGTCTCGGGCGCCAACATGCTGCGATGTACACACGGAATAACGGTGTTGCTAAAAAACTTTATGAAGTTGGCAGCAAAGTAGGCGAAAAGGTTTGGCATATGCCATTAGTTGATGATTATTCGGTGGCGTTAGCCAGTGATGTAGCAGATTTTAATCACCTAGCCGATAAGTTTGGTTTCTCAGCCGGTTCAGTAACAGCAGCACTATTTTTGGAGAAATTTGTGGGAGATCGTAATTGGGTACACCTTGATATCGCTGGTACTGGGCGATCAGAGGTCGATGCGGGCGAGAACATTAAAGGTGGAACCGGATTTGGAGTTCGTTTGTTAATTGAATGGCTTGGCTCATTTTGAAAGATTTAATTTCTGGTCGGGGAGATATGCATGCATTTTCGGAAAGTTTTGCCCATGAGGATTACTTCATGCAACAAGCAAGGTCAAACGGTGAAGAAATCGGATCACCTGATCCAACGCCTGGAGTCGGAAATTTTCTAAAGTTTGTAGTTCAATTATCAAAAGCAAAATCAGTTGTTGAGATTGGTACTGGCTCAGGAGTTGGTGGATTGTGGATATTAAGTGGCATGCCAGCAGATGGCGTATTAACAACTATTGATTCAGAGCGGGAGCACTCAAAAATTGCGCGCAATATTTTTGAAGAAGCTGATATTCCAGCAACCAAGTATCGAATTATCACTGGGAAATTAATCGAAGTTATCGGAAAACTTGCTGACAGTTCTTATGAGTTGGTAATCATCCGACCTGCCTTAGATCTATTTGACATGATTCAAGAGTCTTACCGATTGTTAAAACCCAATGGATTGTTAATAATTGATCAAGCATTAAGTGCTGGCAAGGTTGCAGATCCAACTCAGCGCGATCCTGAGAGTATTGCCCGGCGTGATGGAATTAAGGTAATTAAAGAGGATGAAAAGTGGGCAGCATCCGTGCTTCCAATTGGCGCAGGGGTGTTGGTAGCCAATAAACTTACGTAAATGAAGCAACCATCAAGCACTCCATGGTGGCAACCAAGCGGTGAAATTAAGCAAGTACGAGTTATTCAATCAAAAAGTAATACTAATTTTTTTGTTCTAGCAGTAGTAATTGCATTAATAGCAGGCGGAGTTGGTGCAGCTGTTGGCCGAAGCACTACGACCAATATTGGTGCAAATTTAGTTGAGACCAAGAACAAGGTAGAGCGAGCTCCTGATTCAATTGCTGCCCTTGCTGCCCGAGTAATTCCTGCGGTAGTTTCGATTTCAGTGAAAGGTTCATCTGGTTCAGGCACTGGATCTGGATTCTTTCTTGATAGCAACGGTTATGTACTAACAAATAACCATGTAGTTGAAGCAGCGGCAACAAGTGGGACTATTACCGTAGAGCTTTCCAATGGCAAAAAATATGGCGCCAAGTTAATGGGCCGGGACAATTCTTATGATTTAGCTGTGCTAAAAATTGATGTTACTTCTGCGCCTACCTTGCAACTTGGAGATAGCGATCTAGTACAAGTTGGCGATTCAGTAATTGCGATCGGATCTCCACTTGGATTATCTGGAACTGTTACATCTGGAATCATAAGTTCAAAAAATCGCGCTGTTACGACTGGTAATGGAAATGGTGAAAGTTCATTTATTAATGCCTTACAAACTGACGCAGCAATTAATCCTGGAAACTCGGGTGGACCATTAGTGGATTCAACTGGTGCGGTCATCGGAGTTAACTCTGCAATTGCCACACTTGGTTCAAGCAGCCAATCCGGCTCTATTGGACTTGGCTTTGCAATTCCAATTAATCAAGCAAAGAAAACAGCTGAACAATTAATTAAGACAGGTTCTGCAACCTATCCAATTATGGGAATTTCAGTTGACACTCGATTTACTGGAACAGGCGCACAAATTTCAACTGATGGTGCTGGTGTCACACCGGCAGGTCCAGCAGATAAAGCTGGCTTAAAAGCTGGCGACATAATCACATCATTAGATGGTGTTGAAATTAATAATTCAGATGAGCTAATTGTTGCAATTAGAAGTAAAAGCGTTGGCGATAAAGTTAAGATTAAATACACCAGAAATAACATATCTAGAGAGGCAACCGTCACGCTGGCTGCCTCAAAGAAATAAATCATGTTTAATATAGGCGGAGGCGAAATAATTGGCCTAATGGTTTTAGGAATGATTTTAATTGGCCCAGATCGAATGCCAAATGTTGCTGCGGATGCTGCCAGATTCTTAGTTAAATTAAAGAATATGGCGCAATCAGCCACTAATGAACTAAAGGAAAATCTAGGCCCGGGCTATGAAGATTTACAAGTTAAGGATCTACACCCAAAAACTTTTATCAAAAAACATTTAGGCGATGTAATTGATAAGAATGATCTTGAGCTTAAACCAAAACCAAAGATCGACCCGGACATACTATGAGCACAATTGAATTAATAAATTCAGCACTCGGTACAGTAATTGATCCAGAGCTTCACAAACCATTACCAGAGCTGGGGATGGTCGAGTCGGTTGAATTCGAATCCGGACTAGCCAAAATTGGAATACTTTTAACAATTGTTGGTTGTCCTATGAAAGATCGACTTCATGCTGATATAACTAAATCTTTAAGTGAAATATCAGAAATAAAGGGAGTTGAGATTAAATTTGGAGTTATGAATGAAGAGCAGAGAAATAATGTAAAAAAACTTATTAGGGGTGGCCGCGAGAAATTCATCCCATTTGCTCAACCAGAATCCCTTACTAGAGTTTTAGGAATTGCATCCGGAAAAGGCGGAGTTGGTAAATCTTCGGTAACAGTTAATTTAGCAGTCGCTGCAGCAGCTCGCGGACTGAAAGTTGGAATATTAGATGCAGATGTTTATGGTCATTCAATTCCAAGATTGATGGGAATGCTTGATAAAAGACCAACAGCAATTGATCAAACATTTATTCCAGTTGAAAACTATGGTGTAAAAGTTGTATCAATGGAGATGTTCAAACCTGAAAGATCAGATCCAGTCGCATATCGCGGCCCACTATTACATAGAGTTTTAGAACAATTATTAAGCGATGCATATTGGGGCGACTTAGACTTACTACTTCTAGATTTACCACCTGGCACCGGCGATATTGCGATATCACTCGGTCAGTTAATTCCAGGTTCAGAAATTATTGTTGTAACAACACCACAAATTGCCGCAGCTGAGGTTGCCGAGCGCGCCGGAAGAATTGCTCACCAAATTAAGCAGCCTGTTATCGGTGTAATCGAAAACATGTCGGATTCTGCTTGTGCTAAATGTGGGGAGAAGATTTCAATTTTTGGAAGTGGTGGAGGTGAAGAGACAGCAAGAAGGCTTAGTGAGTTAGTCGGTTCAGATGTGCCACTTTTAGCCAAGGTTCCATTTAACTCTGAACTTCGCGAGGGCGGAGATGCGGGTACTCCTATTGTGTTAACAGATCAAAATGCAAAGTTAATTTTTGATGGTATTTTAGATAAAATCATTATTAGACCTAAATCCTTACTTGGAGTTAGATTAAATATCAACGCTTAAGATTTTTTGTTAAGTTTGTTAACTATCTCTTCAACAGCATCTGAAATCTCACTGTGTAGGTAGTCACGAGTAGTTACTTCACCTAGCGCCGTACGAAGACTTGCTAACTCCCGTGTTAAATACTCTGTATCTGCAATATTTCGTTCATCACGTTCGCGATCCTCATTACCTTGAATGCGATCACGATCTGCTTGACGATTTTGAGCTAACAAAATTAGTGGTGCTGCATATGAAGCCTGCAGTGATAGCAGAAGTGTTAAAAATATGAATGGATAATGATCAAATTTTAAGTTTTCTGGAGCTAGTGAGTTCCAAGTAACCCAAAGCAGCACAAATGCAGTCATGTATACCAAGAATTTTGCAGTACCTAAGAAACGGGCAAACCGTTCTGACCAACGGCCAAAAGCTTCAGGATCATAGGAAGGTTTAAGGGTTCTACGAGCCTCACGCGGAAACTCAAGTGAATTCTTGTTTACCTTTTGTTTAGCCATGATTATCTATCCCCACCCTCTCTTCTTACTGATTCTTCGTGTCGCCAGTTCTCTGGAAGTAAATGATCAAGCACATCATCAATTGTCACCGCACCAAGTAGGCGCTCATTTGCATCTACTACCGGAACAGCCAAAAGGTTATAACTAGCCAGGTATGAAGCGACCTCATTTAAAGTAGCTTCTGCCGATAATGGTGCGATGTCACTATCAAGAATCCCACCAAGCAATGTTGCAGGTGGCTCTCTTAGTAAACGCTGGATATGAACAATTCCCATTAACCTACCGGTAGGTGTTTCAATTGGTTGGCGACAAACAAATACTTGAGATGCAAGACCTGGTGCGACTTCAGATAATCTCACCCTAGAAAGAGCCTCAGCAACTGTTGAATCAGCAGTTAACACAATAGGTTCAGTCGTCATCATTCCACCAGCCGAGTAATCTTCATAGTGCATTAAGCGCTGCACATCTTCAGCATCCTCTGGCTCCATTAGCGCGAGAAGTGCTTGAGCACGTTCTTGGCCAACTTCGCGAAGTAAATCTGCAGCATCATCTGGATCCA
>Ga0214921_10000730_pt1 | contig 59098 bp, 65 predicted proteins | sample LL1505_MetaG_FD_177992 | JGI IMG/M metagenome (GOLD analysis project Ga0214921, IMG submission 177992) | Freshwater microbial communities from Lake Lanier, Atlanta, Georgia, United States - LL-1505 | ecosystem: Environmental > Aquatic > Freshwater > Lake | place: USA: Georgia | collected...
TATGTTACTTATAATCATTTTTTCCTGAAAACCTCTACTTACGACGGCGCATCGTCTTGGATCCCTTGCGACCCTTACGGCGTCCACCCATTACGGCAGGGCTTACTGGCGTAGCAGCGGGGGAAGATTCGGGCGACTCCTCCTCACCACCCTTGTGCTTCTTGTATGACTTCTTCGCCTCTAGAATCACCTTCTTCAAACCATCACCCTTCTTGTAGGTACCACGGCTCTTCATGGTCTTCATCGTCTTCTTGACATGCATTAGCCACTTGTTTGCCATTTTTGTTTAAAGGTATAGAATTTTAACTTAGACGGTCACATCGTAGATCGGGCTTGTTTTACGCATGGGCTGGAAAGAGACTGAAGGGTCAGGTAAAGCTGGTTTCTTGAATTTCTTGGGACGGAGAGGGCGGAGTGGGGCAGGTTTTAAGACCAAACTGTTCTCTTGGAACTCGCCAATATAATTCTCCATCGCTGAATCGACTGAACCGTAATTCATCATAATCCACTGGCATCCGTACGAAAACAAGATTTGGGGGTTGAAATTTACTAAATCGTCGCCAATATCTGGAACAACCATCGTGATATGATTACGGTTATGATTAATGAGTTCATCTGCATCATGGGGCTGTGATGCCTGTGTGTATGTCAAGCGGCGTAAATGAGAAGTAGCCCATGAAATGTTTATGAGTTCTTCCATTAAAGTTCCCTTGACTTCGCTTCCTGAAACAATGATAATCTTGCGCTGGAGATTACATACCGGCTCAACTACCAAATTGCGGCGCTGGTACCCGTATTCTGCGTCTAGGAGGTAAGGTCGGCAAGTTGTTTTCAAAATTTCAGAACAGGCATTCAAGACATTCGTCTTGTTGGTATGGAATACTAAACTCAGCATAAATGGGTCTGAAGACACGGGAGAAGTTACAGAGTTAAATGCCGTATTTGCCAAAGCTACACAACAAGCTTCAAATGGAATAGTATTATATGCATAATCTGTTCCAAGCTTTTGGTTTTTCAGTCCAACAACTGGCTTATCTGATTCATCGGCATATACATCCAGCTCTACCATTCTTGCACCAGCTTTCACGACTAATGGAATAATCTGGTCAGAAACATAGTCGTAAATATTAGCACCTGGAAATACCGAATACGAAGATGCCGCAGCGTAAAAATCACACAAACGGTAAGCTGGTGTTTGTGGACATCCTAAAGGTGCTAGCTTTGTGACCTTCTCGTACGCTGCAAAGTTAGGTTTAGCTGCAGCCAGAGCTTTGGATTCAGAAGGTGTGAACGATAAGTACAACCAATAGCCGATTCCGACAATTAGTAGTGCTATTAGAGGTGCTGCCAAGGAAAACAAGTCCATTGTTATTTACGCCACGAATTAATAGATCCAATTACAGCCCACAGAAGAATAATGCAAAAAGCAGCGACTGTTCCTATAATAATGTATTCGCGCCCGCCCATTATTAATTACGCCATGAGTTAATAGCTGCAAAAAAAGCATAAACTATTACTCCGATACATCCTATAAAAAGACCTAAATTTATATAACCACGAGCGCCCATTATTATGTTATATGCGGAATAGTACTCCGCGAAATCCACGAACAACTTCATCTGGAATGCGTTTATTCATGGGAATACCCAGTAAACAGCAGAAATGGAAGTACAAACAGTACATTCCACACTCTGAATTCTCATACTGGTGACGAGTTTTGTTGTAAGTTGTAGCCATAGGCTTTTCGTGAATCTTCGTAGCGTCCCAAGTAATCTTCCATCGCTTCATCAAGTTCACAACTTCTTTACTTGGCTTGTCACCATACGAATCAAAGTATGTAATTCTGGGAAATACAAGTTCAGGTCGAATATCGCAGTACAGCGCAATCCAATGTTGACCGGGTCCAGTACTTACATCAGTATTAAACACAATTCCAATTCGGCGGTATCCCTTTTTGTACAAATGTTCAATATTCAAAGAACACAGCGAATTCACAACACAAGTTCCAGTTTCCGACTTCTTTCCAAAATCTATTGGGACAGTGCCAACATAGTAGTAATCTGTAAATATCTTTGTGAACTGCTTTTCAACTGCATCAATATCCAACGACGATAACCATTCTTCGGGATTAGATTTCCACGATGATGGAGCTGTAGGTTTAGAAAGCATGGAATTTATGATACATTCGGCTGATCCTGAATCACACTTATCGTGAAGACGGGTTTGTATATCCTTCCAAACTTTTTGGACATCGCCTTTTGCAATTGGTTTCTCCTTAGAGTTTTCCTTATTGTAAACCTTTCGCAAGTTCTCAACTTCTTTTTCGTCAAAGAACATTCCCCTTATCTTGAAAATGGATTAGATTCTTGAAGTTTTAGTGAAGAGAAATGGAAGAGGCAATTCGTGATTTGAAACGATGTGTTCAGCAGTATCGGAAGGTAGATGACGAGCTTCGTGTCTTGAATCATGAAGTTTATAATAAGCGCGAGTCTCGTAAGATTGTGGAAATGGAGCTTGCAGATCTGATGAAGGTTGAACAGTTTGTGAATTTCAAGAAGCTAAAAATTGAAGAGGACGGATCAATTATTACAATTCAGCGCCCACAGGAATGGACGAAGCCTTGGAGTCTTTCAAAGAAGGATCTCAAGGATTCGCTGGAGCGCTACTTCAATTCAACTAATAGTCCGTCTGCAGATAAGGCATTTGAGTTCATTACCGAGGCTCAGAAGACGAAGCTTACATCTACTGACTTCAATTTCAGTCGCGTAGTTCCTGAAGAAGATTAGCTCACAATAAGTTAATGGCATTTCCCATCGTTGTTGGGGAAAGTACAATTGGACCTCGTAAAGATGTCAGTATATCACTGCATATTCCAATAACAGGAAATGTAGATTTTAATTTTAAAAAAATAAATCAAGTTCTGAATCGGTTTGATATTGAAAAGGATGCAAGAGTAACCCCCCACGCATGGAAATCGCGGGACGACTACTTTTTCTTCGATGAAATCTTTTATAATCCTAAAGATCCTGCATTTTTAAGAATTAATTATTCGACATTCGACTTGTTGAAAAAAACTATTTTAGAAACTCCTGAGTTTGGAGGCACTCCAATGCGCCTATGCCTTCTTGAAAGACCGGATCCAGAACATAAGAAATTACAAGCAAAATACATTTATCGCGATAGCGGATATCAACCTTCAGATTTTTCTGAAAAGTATATTTCGGTATACACTCCTGGATCATACATTGACCCAGGAAGCCGAAAAAAACCAGGTAATGTCCCAAACCTTCGTATTTTTCCAAGTCCCGGACGAAATGTAACTCTGAAATCAGACTATTTGGATCAGTACGGGTTTGGCAATGTAATTGAGGAAATACAGTGCGCAACAGACGAATCCAAGAATTGTGGACTTGCAATAAAAACTAAAAAAGCTCTAACATTTTACGGGGAACAATTTTTAAATGCTGAAGTGATCAATAAAACAATCAATAGTCGTTTTGAAGTAAAACCACTGCCTAATTACTTTACTTCAAATACTGAAAAGAACACAATCTTGAACGATCGAAAAACATCTATGCCAGAAAAAACAAAATATTTATTAGGTAAGGAATTAGGTGATACATTACAAGTTCTGTATGCATCCGTTCATTTTCGAGACGCGATGATATTTGATCCATCATTAACTGAACTTGATGCGTGCGTTTTTACAGTTGATGATACAGTTCTAGTTCGTTCAAAACTTTGTGGATTACCCGTCGCTATGCAACAGATAGATCCGGTAGTTGGAGTTCATGTATGTAACTATTACCTACCTACTACAAATCATCTAGAACTACTTGCACAACAAAAGAGAATACTAATGGATGAAGCATATTCAACGAACACTAAACTTATTCAGCGAATCCAAAAAGTTATAAGTGACGGATTTGAGTATGATAAAACTTACGAACTAACAGATGAAGGAAAAACTATTTTTAATCAATTCGTTCGATATATTCAGAATATGACCGAAACAATATCTTCAATAAACTCTGATTCATTGGATACATACTTACTTGAGATGAAAGAACATACTGCAGTTGAAATTTTTAAACATGGAATAAAACCTAATACTGCGACTATACGAATTTACCATACAACGCATGCTGAACATGATCTTGTGCACATATGGTGCTCAAAAAATGGAAAAAAGTTCATTGATTACTTGATGACACTATCAAACCCAATAAATATGCTACGAAGCCCTTATAGATCACCACCGGCCAAGAGATCAAGACTTGAAACTACAGGTGGAGGAGAGGAAGAAGATAAGAGCATTACTACCCTATTTCTGGAAGCCGTAGGAGGAAATATGGATGAAGCGGAAGATATTCTACTAGTTCTTTACGATTACTTGGACTATGTTGGAATGACACCATTAAACCCCACAATCGTGAACTACTTAGTGAAAAACTTGGACGAAATTCAGCAGATGAGTTTGACTGAGTTCAAAGATATATTCTATAAGATATGCAACAAAGTTATAAATGAAGGAGTAATCAAGAAACAGGAAGAAGTTATTAATAACGCATTCTCATTCTTACCTGAAAAATCTATGACTGTAGTTGCAGCTACAGCTGGTGGAGGCAAGACGCGTAGAAAACTTCGTGGGAAGAAGTAATGGCACTTGCGTTCGTAACTGCACAACTCCCCGGACTCATTGAAAAGTACGAGCCAGAGATCGAGGAGAATATTACATCTGCACTCTCAAAACTTAAAGAAGCAGACCCCGTAAACGCCAAACTTTTTTTAGATAATTGGCGTAAGCTTGATGTGGTTGTTGAACGCGTTCTAGCATCTAAATCAGCAGGTAAAAAACGAACTCGTCGTCGTAAGACTCGTAAGTATTAAAATGGCAGTCCCAATTCTTTACAATCCGTTCAATCCAAAAAATCGCTTGTTTACCAATACGGATATCCAAGCGATTCTTTTGAAACACGATTCAGATTACCGAGTTCAAAGGAACGAAGTGTTCCAGCAAGCTATGGTTCATTCATCCTATGTGAAGCGTGGAGAGTATACCAGTCCTACTGGTGAATCTGCTCAATTAGCCGAATGTCCAAAACATTGTTTAGGGTTGTTCGATGAATCGTATGAACGACTAGAACATCTTGGTGATTCAGTTCTTGGCGCATGTATTTCCACTTACCTCATGAAACGATACCCTCAGGAAAATGAAGGGTTCATGACTGACCTGAAGAAGGAAATTGTATGTAATGAAATGCTGGGTCAGCTCAGTCAAAAAATTGGACTGGACAGGTTCTACATTATTTCCCGACATAATGAAGATGTATGTGCTGGTCGAACGAACTTCAAGAAACTAGGAGATATCCTAGAAGCATTTCTTGGAGCACTGTGGACAGATTCAGATAACGATTTCAAGACGCTGTATGGTTTCGTTATTTGTCTTGTAGAACGATACATTGATATCCCCCGAATTCTGATGAATAATCGTAATTTCAAGGAACAGTTACAGAAACTTTACCAAGCCAAATTTCATTTCACTCCAACATATACTGCTCTCAGTTCATCGCTGAACTCGTATACTATGGCTGCAATTGATGAAAAGGGTAATCATTTGGGAATCGGTACAGCTCCGACGAAAAAGCAAGCGGAACAGTTGGCGGCTAAACAAGCGATTGAACGACTAAGCTAATATACCTTATGAACTTACTTATAATGCACTAATTTAGACACATGATTTTTAAATACAGAAAATGAACCAAATGTTTCATTCGCAATGTCAGCAAGACATCTATCTAGAACAAAATGTTTTTCGCGGATATAAAAATGGCTTTTTCATGGATATTGGAGCTCATGATGGAGTTAGTTTGAATAATACTCTTTACTTTGAAAAGAATAATAATTGGACGGGTGTGAATGTTGAGCCAATAAAGAATGTTTATGATAAATTAGTAGAGAATAGACCATCTTCTATCAATTTAAATTGTGCTGTATCCGACAGTGATGGAACAGCGCAGTTTTATTGCAACACCGGATATACGGAGATGCTTTCAGGTCTAAAAAGTAATTATGATGAACGACACCTTGGTCGCCTAACCCGAGAAAATCGCGAAAACAATTCTATAACACAAATTATCGATGTTGAAACTAAGCGAGTAGAAACGATATGCGATATCCATAATATTAAACACATTCACTACTTATCCATTGATGTAGAAGGTGCCGAGTTTAATGTTATCAAATCTATAAACTTTGATAAAGTCTTTATAGATGTGATTGAATTTGAGAATAACTATGATGATATTAGTCTACCTATCATACAATATCTTGAATCTAAAAACTTTGTTATTATTCATAAAAGTTTAGATATTTTTATGATCAACAAGGCATCTCAGTTTTATGCAAAAAATATTACGCCAAAGTGATCTTCTTCTCGCGAGGAACATGACGAACCAAAAGTTCACGACCTCCAGCTGCCGCTTCAGGCGTACCTTCAATTGCCCGAAGAACATCGGCTACACGCTGTGGCTGATCCGCAAATTGCAAGAGTAGTTGAGTCCGTATAGTATCACGGCGGAGAGCAGGGCGAGATGAACGAACAGAACGACTAAGACCTCCCTTCCCTTCAATCGCAAAGTTATCAACCTGATTATCACGCATAAATTTCAGAATATCGTCTGCACCCTTATTTTTCCTATCCTTGATATCCTTTATCTGCTTACGAAGTTCACGCTCCTGATCATCAAGAGCGATCCAGTGCTTAAGTGCTTCCTTTACTTTGTCCGTGTCTTGCGCATGGTCTTCCTCGGCCATTTAGCTTTATTATGTCTTCTCGTTGAAAATCGCTTGCCTCCACTTGCATTTAATACTTTTGAAAGGCGTTCAATTTTGCTAATAGCCTTCACCATTGGTGGACCCATGACAGGAATAGCGTTCACAACATGAACTGCTGCTTGTCCAAAATCGTCCTGTGTGAGAGATAGTGCCGCACCAGATAAAGCAGCTGGAACAGTGCCTATCATAGCTAAAGCTGCTCCGGGAGCACTAGCCAATTCTCCAATATTATTAGCGGTTGAAACACCAGTTTCAATTGCCGCGTGTGTGCTTGCCATTCCTAACTTTCCGAATGGCACATTATTTTCAATAGTTTGTTCAATACCAACAACACCATCTTGCACAGTATTCACAATTCCCGAAATGGGAGTAGGATCCCACGACTGAAGGTAAGAAATAGCGCTACGAACTGCTCCGTCGGTTACAGGATATTCTAACCCACCGTGCATTTTTAGTGCTTTCAAAAGAGCCTTTGCGGACTTCTCCGTAAAAATAGGCTTTTGGTGTTTCTTATCGTAAAATGCCGATTCCTGAATTTCTTCGGCAGTCTTGAAGTTCTTTCGTTTCAAATACCGAATAAGATTCAAGAGCTTGACTGTTCGTTCAGCCAAAAGAGTCTTGGAACTTCGCTTAATAACATTGTAAAGCTTGCGTTCTTTTTGAGAGAACGGTAAGTCTTCATAGACCCACACCATTATTTAATGCTTCTAAATTTACAATGGATGACGACAAGGGTCGAATCGCATCATGGAATTCTCAATTAGAAAAGATCATTGCAGCTGAAGGTGAACGATGTTTATGTTTTTCATGGTTACACGACCGATCGGAAAAACGATACTCGGCATTAACAAGTTATATTACTCTACCTTCAATTATACTTGCTACCTTATCTGGAAGCGCATCAATTGGTACAAATGGACGGTGTGATCAACCAACTGAACTTAATTTGAATACTTATATCGGAGTTTCAACTTTAGTTGTAGCAATGCTTACGACAATTTCAAGTTATTTCGCATGGGCAAAAAGATCTGAATCTCATCGTATTGCTGCGGTCTCGTACAAAAAAATGTATCGGTTTATTTTAGTTGAATTAGCTTTATCTCGTTCTGAACGAATGGCGGCTAAAGATATGTTAAAAGTTGTTCGCGACGAATGTCAACGAATGGAAGAGATTTCTCCACAAATACCCGATGCTATAATTTCCCAATTTAAGAAGAAGTTCGATAAGGGTACTCCCGAAATCACAAAACCCGAAATCACCAACGGTCTTGATCCAATTTATGTATACCCTTCAGATGCAGCATCTCCTTATATGACATCTAAACCAAGTAAGGCTGCATTAGATCTCATGGATCCGATATATAAAACACCAAGACCTGAAATTAGTATCCCTGTTGTACCGACAACCACGACTATTAAAATTTCCAGCGGCGATCACACTCCAAACAGTTTACGAAGGTCGTCATCGGTTCATCCGCCGACCGAGTCTGCATCTGATAATAATCACACTTAGATTTCTTCTTGCATACTGAGCACCATAGTATAATAGAAGCACTATCGTTCTTGGCATATAACTTCTTCTCGAGCTCAATGATCTTCTCAATAGACTCCTTCCAACGAGCAGGACACATATCCAAAGCCGACATTTCGGCAAATAGTTTAGGACTTATCTCCCCATTCTTCAGTAGAGAACACCAGTTCTCTTTATTTTGGACATACCCATCAAGTCCACGAAGGTTCTCATAGAGAGAAATTGCACGGCTACGGTACATATTCCAGAAAATACGGTTGGACCAATCGACTTCCATATTTTCTTTGATTGCTTGGTCACTGACAACATGAAGCATACTATCTTCAAGCTGGGTAGCAAGTTCGTGATCGCCCAGAAGTTCCTCAAAATTCTCAATCGCCTTATCGCGAAGAGGAGATTGTACAAACACATTCTTAGATCGTGAATGAATAGGTTTTGTGATATTGGCAGGTTCGCGCTTCGTATCTTCGGGCTCATCATCGTCGTCAACAACATCGTCATCCTCAGCGTCAGCATCTCCATCGGCATCAATCTCGGCATCTTCTTCATCTTCTGCATCCTCAACTGCAAAAGTCCACTCTTGGTAAAGTGTCTCGTAATCCGATGACTTCAAGTTAGTGTATGCATTGATATGAGGATCGTAAGTATCCTGATCTTCATTTGATGATGCGAGAATCACAATATTTCCAGAATAAGTTTCCTCATCGAACGGCGATGGAAGCATATGAGCATTCTCATCAGTATCTGATGAATACGCGAATACTGATAGCCATCGATCATCCTTTACTGGATCCTGAATCTTACCCTGAAATTGAATATCGGTGTTCTTGAACTTCTTACGAATCCATTCAAGAACATCGGCAGTTTTTGCAGGAATTGTAATATCTGAAATACTTCCATTTGTAGAAATTGAAACTCCGTATACCATCCTTAATGGATAAGGCAATAGAACATGTAAGTTCGTTTTGGAAAATGGATTTTTTCAGGAGACTTAATTAAGTGTCAACCATGTCAACTTATATTCCTCCACACAAGCGCAATCAGCCTAAGACCATGGCTGTGATAAAGCCTACCCCAGAAGTAAATCAAAAGGATTTTGTTCCTTTATCATTGAATGAACCAAAGACTGTATCCAAGGTTGACTGGAAGTCAGTAAATTTTGAGGATATACGTAATACAGAAGTACCTTTTCCTCCGGCTCCATCAGCTTCTATCCCAATTCGCAGACAGCCAGAGCGTATACTGGAAAATGATGAGTATTCTGAAAGTTCGAATAATTCTGTTGTTGATGGAGTTAAGCATACAGGTCCAGTAAGCGATGGATGGACTTTAGTAGAGAAGAAGATTAAGCCTAAGCGCGATAAGGTGCAGGAGGCTCTAGATAATGGCGACGCTCCTCTTTCAGATGAAGAAGAGGAACAAAGTTATTGGGATGATCAGCCTGAAGAGTACGAGACTTACTGGGACCGTAAGCCTTAAACAGATGCCGAAGTTATAGGAAGCAAAACCTTATCAAGCCCAGCAAGTTTACGAAGGCGTGCAGCGATCCATTGAGCCGCTGTATTTAAACTCAACACGAATGAGATTTGGTCTGAATATAACCATGCAGCCCAAACTCCTAAGCCAAACGCCAGAATCATAAGAAGCATATCTACAAGTGTAATGTATCCATTAGCAGCTACCTGATTTGATGCCCAATCCTGTACATGTCCTAAAACAGTCTTTTTGTCTTTAGCAGATGTTGTGCCAAGAGGTGCTTGAACAACTGGCTTCGTTAAAGGCGTCTTCTGTCCTGCACGACGGCATTTCATGTAAGTCTTGTTATCGTGAGGCATGGGACCACCAGGTAACTGCTCAACATCATTGTAAAAGATTTCACGATCACCTAAGCCTTGAATAGGGCGCGATCCTGGAGCAACATTTTTCACAAGTAAAGCAAAATCGTTTGAATCAATATTGATCATGGACTTGAATACTACCCACTTAGTGGGATCGCATCCCGGAGTGACCAACGAACCGTCGTAAACATAGTATGAGCCGGCAGGAGGAACCATTTGAAACAGTCCCCAGTTCTCCCCCAAGTTTACAGGTGTGGATGATACACTCGGGTTACCGTAAGGAATGAAAGCATTGAAAAAGGAAGATGCAGCTGTTTGGTTGGGGTTGACGCGAACGAGCGTACTTACACAAAGATTACCACCGGTAGGGCTTGTGAACATGGCAATCACTTCAACATCTGCCTGAATGTTCTCGATAGTATGATGACTGGGGTGGTTAACTAAAAGTGCTTGGCAAGTGTATCCTTCTCCATTGAACTTGCAGGAACCTAGCCCAGCTGTATTTTGCAGCACCATTCCCTCATTAGAAATGGCGACGGTAGCTTGGGGGACATATACATCATCAAACACAAGTTCGCAAAGTAGGTCACAAGGTTTGGCTGCCGCCTGAGATAAGTTAATAGGGCTCTGATTAGCTCCTGAGCAATTGCCTCCCCACGAGGCACTTGAGCTATACAGACTCATTTGTAGTTTGGCATGATTTTGTATCTTGAATATAATCAATGGGAATCCTGACAGATAATAGTGCACTAAATGCTTGGATTATTGTGGGTCTTGCAGTAGCTACTGCTGCGGTTCTTGGAACTACTGGATTCTTAGGACTTAAGGCTTATCAATTTCTAGCAGGATTAGGAGTTCCTCAATCTGGAACTAAATTAATTTACTATATTCCCGTAGCTCTTCTTGCGTTCGGAGCGATTGCGGACATTATCTCTCAAACTTTCAAGTTTTCAATTGGAAGTTTAGTTGGAATTGTGGCGATGATTGCTAATGGTCTTGTGGGAATGGGAATTCCAAAAGGAACTGTAACCGGAGTAGTTCAATCAGTCGCTGCTGCCCCTGCAGCGGTAGCTCAAGCAGCTACTCAAGCCGCCGAAACAGTAGCTGATACAGTTACAGACGGAAGTTTTAAGATACCTGCAGTAGGAGAAGTTGCATCATGGTTACCAGATGTTCCATATGCTGCACCACCGCCACCTCCTCTACCTCGCACAGGAGGAGATGCAATTTCAAATGCAGCACTGTGTTCATTCCCTGGATTGGAAAAATTTGATAATAAATGGGCTCCTCAGAATATCCTAGTCACAACTGCCATAATGTTTTATTACATGATCGGAGAATGGGAATCGGGAAATGCTAATCGCACTATAGCTCCCGGCGTTGCTCTTTTGGCGACTGTTCTGGGACAAATTGGAGTGAGGTATACTGCAGGATGTTTGGATCCCATATGGTCGCCAGCTGTATCAATTGTAGCTGGAGCCGCATTTGGAATTGGAGGATACCATGTCGTAAAAGCTGTATCTGGAAGTTCGGCTCCATTCATTCAGAATCAGACAGATAAAACGACTCCTGGAGGATTTAGTTCAGTAGAAGGACCTCCAACGGATGCCACAAAACCAGCCGACGGTAGCAAATGTGCAGAAGCTAGCGGCGATGATTTTGTTTGCGACTTGTACAAAAATGGTGAACTGATCACCACAACTGTTTCTAGCTAATTTACTGAGGTAATTGAGACACAGCCTTAATTGCTCCACGAATCATACGATGATAAGCCATCATATCTGTTCCTGCAGCTCGCTGCCCACCCAAAACTTTACCCTTATTATCACGAACCTCAATAATAATTGTAGGAACAACTTTTACATTATGCACAATGGCATACCCTTCTGTATCGTTGTGCGTATTGACAGAAATCCACTTCACTTCAGGAAAATCCTTCTTTAGCTGCTCTATGGCAGGCTTAATATGCTGACATGGCATGCATGTAGGTGACCAGAAATGATAGGCGCGAATACTCATTCTTCTTTTACTATTGTAGCTCCCTCGGTAATTAAATGGTTGGCTGAAACGAGGCGGTAGCTTGTAGAACGATGTAGCTTCTGCTTGACAAGCTCGAACCCCTGCTTCTTTACAGTCTTCGTCAGGGCTTGCAGAAGAGCGGTCGTGACAGCAGCCTTATCGAGCTTATCCACATTCGCATGGCACCACTTTGCAAGATCAGACTCCGAGACTGGTGGACCCATGAGCCAAATTGGTAGACCTTCAATTGGAACAGCAGTATTGCTGGTAATAACCTTGACTTCTTCGGTTGCTGTAGGATCAAGAATACGAACAGCCATACGATCTACCTTAGCATTATTCACACTCTTGTAATCATCTCCGCCCGTATGTGCATCTACATGCGTAATGATGAATGAATTGAACTTTGATAGCTTGGTGGAAGTATACTCGATCAGATCACGATGGCATACTGGCTTATTCTGCTTCGTCTTCCATTCGTTCGCTAGCCATGCAGGAAGCCAAGTTGTTAGACAATCCTTAGAATACTGAGAATCCGTGAAGATATGAACATCAACTTCGAATCCAAAATTCTTCTCGATAATATCGACTGAACGAAGAATCGCGCGAAGTTCGCCGCGCTGATTGGTATGGGGTTCGTTATCGCCTAGTGGACCCGCCTCACTTAAAGATTCGTTCTCAGGGAAGAAGACAGCCCATGATCCACGGGCTTTCTTCTGACCATTGTTTGAGCATGCTCCATCTGTAAATACATTGATAACTACCATTTACTTGATTAAAGGATTATGGATGTAAGTAGGAATCCGTTTTGTAATACATCGGCTCATAATAGCCGATTGAATATTGGTTGGGTCTTCAACATGAAACCAAACTCTGCACTTGAACGACCTTTGTTCTAGCGATCGTCGGAGCATTTGTTGACACGAATAAGTTAGGAACTCCGCGTGTAAAATAAGCAAAATACGGAAGCGAGTAGACTGTTTCACAGAAACTTGTGAAATCCAGTTGTCGAACCATGGAGCAAAATTATCAACTGAGTTTAGTTCGGCTGCATCAACTTCCGAGAACTCACATTGAGAAGCGTATTTTTCCTTGTACTCGTTCCATATTTTTTGTGTCTCACGATCATTCAGGGGTTCAAATAAAAAGTAATGTGGAGGTGGAAACAACATTGTTTCTCTTAACTACTCCTGTTTATACCTCTGGCTTGGGAGCCAAAATCTTCTTAATTGGGATATCCGTTGATACAATATAGAGGCTGTTTTCGGTGGCAATAATGTAGCAAGACTCGCACTTAAAAACCGACTGAATCGTTGAAGTGTACTCGGAATCGGACTTTACGAGGTACTTGGTGGTCTCCTGTACACCAATGCAGCACTTCTTATCTACGCTATCCTGAAAGTAATCGAGATAGATAGGCTTATCCTCCGCAATACTAACCTGAGCGGCACGAAGTAGGACACTGGCTGGGGGCACAGACATTTGTTCTAACACTTTGTTTGAACTTGAATCTACTGAACGCATTTGAGTGTATCTTCCAACTTGAATCGCGAACGCATATTCAAACTTGGCAGTTCGGCACGGGGAATTTCAAGAATAGACTGTATAATTCCTTGCATTAGAGCACGAAGTCCTGCCGCAGTTGCTGGAAGAATCTTAGCGGTCTCAAACAGAAAGTCAATATACTGAGTCACATTCTCTTCGTTCTGTTCTTCCTTTGGCTGCTTTGCCATAACTGCCAGATCGGCAGATACATGCGTCATGCATTCACCTACCATCTGTTCACTAACTAGTTCACGAACAAATAACTGAGTCACAAACTTCGCATACCCACGACGCTTATCCTTGAGTTTCATCCATTCAATAACTTTTTCAGAATATCCGATCTCATCTGACTGAGGATAAGTTAGGGTTTCAGTCATATTGTAAAGCTTTGGGAACATCTCAGTTTGAACAAGCAGATCGCTCTTTATATCAGGGATTTCACCTGCCAGTTTCTTTGCACAGTCAGCCATAAGTACTGCATAACTTGATTGGGAAATAGCTACATCAAACAGAAGAGTGGTCACACGAAGACGGAAGACTTCGTCGCGCTTCTGAATATTTTGTATTATCTTCTCCGATAGCTTATCCAGCGTCTTCACTGAAATCTTATTAAGGGATCCAAACACTTCAGAGTACTCGGGGTCGTCGCGCTCCTTGACACGGCGAACGGTTTCTACTAGAATGTTCTCGCGCCAGTTATCTGGCTGAGCAGCCTTCTTTTGATTATAGCCTCCCTTTGGAGCTGGACGGAACGGCGGCTTGAATGGAACTGGAGTAATGCGCAGGCTCGCAATATTATCCTGAACAATCTTCGGCAGCGGCAACTTGGGTCCAAAACGAACCCCATAAACTTGTTCAGATGTGAGGCTCATTATCATTGTTACTCATATTTCCTTTGTATGAAAAACGAATCCATTTTAAGTATATTTGTTTAGTAAGAGAAATGGGGTCAGAAGTAGCTACCACAAAGTTCCAATATACTTGGATTTTGTGGTATCATGATCCAAACAACAAGGATTACTCAATGGAGGGTTACCTAAAATTCGTAGATATATCCACGCCCCAGCAATTCTGGACGGTAGTGGACTCAATTTCAAAAGAGGCGTGGGAGTCGGGGATGTTCTTCTTCATGCGCCGAGGGTTCAAGCCAGTATGGGATGTTCCTGAAAATGAAGCTGGCGGAGCATGGTCAAAGAAGATTGATGGTGATTTAGCTTACAATACATTTGTAGATATGATGATTCAGTGTGCTACAAATGAACTTATGATTCACCGGAAAGAAACGCTTGTTGGAGTCACTATTTCCCCAAAGGGTCCTTTCTCTATCATCAAGATCTGGAATAGTACGACCACAGTTTCAGATAAGGCATACTTAAATCCTAGGATGGCTCACTTCAAAGTGAGTGATGATGTCACGTACACTCCTCATAAAGCAAGACCTAAGTAGTAATAATGCAGATTGTTATTGATGGACCAGTTGTAGAAAAATTAGAAAACTATACAAGAAATATTATCAGTTTTTTGTATGGCTGGATTTCTACTGATGGAGAAGTTTTGGGATATATTTTGGGAGTTGTTCACTTTGTTGTGAGTATGACCATTATTGTTATGATAGTTGTATCTCATACATTGTATCCTGCATTTTGGTTTCAAGTAGGTGTGTTTTTATGTTTACTTGTGATATGGTTACAACACATTTTCCTGAAAGTTTGTATTTCCATCGTAGCAGAACAAAAACTCACAAACAGCGAACCTCCATTTTTTCAAATTATTCGTAATATTATTGGAATAAGTCCATCTGAATTCAGTACATATTTTGTTATTGCCGAGACAATGGCAGTTGGATGTTTTGGACTAGAGATCGTCTCTAAAATATCGGTTTATATTCATGAGTTTTATGGAATGAACTTATAATGCGGGAGCTGTTCACCGACAGATGGAATTCCTTTTGGCATTTCATCTTTGGGTTTTTAGGATCTTATTATAGACCCGTGCTGGATGTGTTTATAACATACCAAATGGTAGATCCGCTTGAAAAGAACATGTTAATTGATATTTTTGAAGGAATGATTGGGTTTATTACTGGACTCTACATAAAATATGTCATGTAATATAATATTCTATTTGCTATTATTCAAATGCATATTGCTTTAGCATTCTGGGGATTAACTCGTAGTTTAACTTATACATATCCTACTATACAAAAACATATATTGAATGTTTTGAAGAAGCATAATATTACATACACAACATTTATGCACACATACTATCTTTCAACGCCTTATTCAAATCCCCGTAATAATGAACACAATATTCATCTGGATAATGATGAATATAAAATTTTAAATGCGGACTATATTCATCGTGAAGATCAGAATGATGTAAGAAATTCATTAAATCTAGAGACCTATCGAACACATCCCGATCCATGGAATACACAGTATAACACTCTTGATAATTTTGTTATAGCGATGTATTCTAAACAAAAAGTTGCCCAATTAATTAAAAATAGTGGTAAATCATTTGATTATGTTATTTTTCTCAGACCAGATGTTCAGTATGTAAATGATCTCAACCTAGAATGGTTTCAACTTACATCAAATACTCAAATTTGTGTTCCCGAATTTCATTGTTATACTTTTAAATTTAATGATCGGTTTGCTATATCAACACAAGAGAACGCATATCATATTGGCGATGCATTTTACTCGATGTTGGAGTATAGTAAACAGTTACCACTTCATTCAGAAACATTTCACTACAATTATACTACTAGTGTTCTGAATCTGACAGTTCATTATATTCCTTTTTATTTTAATAGAGTTCGAGCAAACGGTCAAATAAACAATGATGTTTCAAACTATTTAAACTGATTGCGGCATGAGGCACAGCTTGACCTCACCTAGATTTGCAACAACATACCGAATCATGAGAAACCAATCGTTCTTCATGTGAATTTCCAAATTGTTACACAGGTTCGTGCACTTGGTGAACAGAACTAGATGGGGTAGCGAGAAGTTACCTGTAACAATCTCGTTCGTCTCCTTCTTCTGAATAGAAAACTCATTCTCTGAATCTCCCATGATAGTCGTACGAGACGCAAAGTGACCCTTGCATCCGAAAGTTAGGCTTGAAGATACATTCTTGATTTCTACCGTCTTAGCACCAAGTAGAGTCATATCACGGCATATCTTCTGAAAATCTAAAGACGGCATCGTAATATGGGTAGAAAACTCGGTCTCGGGTAGAGAAATATCGGGCTCATCGCGGTCTAGCAAATTTAGCTTGTAGCGGGTCACCTGCTTCTTCTCACCGTCCTCCAGTAGAATGCCGAGAGTATTAGGATCAGCCTGATCTACATAGAAAGTTACTGTATCGTCATTTGTGGCAGTACGAATGATACGGTGCAGGTGGTCAGTGTTAATACCAATCACAAACTTGGACGATGAGTTATTGTAAGAAAACTTCTCGAACTTGTCAGCATGTAGGCGCAAATGGACGAGAACCGTGCGAGTATTGTCCATGGCTACCATACGAATACCGTTAGAATCAAAAATGAGACTCATTTCTACGAGAATACACTTAAGAGCCTCGGTAAGAGTACGAACAGCGCCAGTCTGTACAGTCTTTGCCTCAACAATAAAGTCCGGCATTTTCTTGATTAAGTTTGGTTCGTTTAAAACACTTTTGGACCAGCTTGGATTCAAAGTCCGCTGTTATACTACAAGTCCAATTCTACTAGTTAGTATCTATTAAAATCAGATTTTTTGTGTAGACGCCGCTACGGCGATGCACTACAAATATACTCCATCCATTCTTGGCAATACTTTCCATTTGTCGCATAATGTATCCGTATCCTGGAATAGGTAGTTTGGATTTCATATGAAGAAGAAAAGATAGGATTTCGGGGTCTTGGTGTTTAGGATTCATAAATCCCGAATCTCCAGGAACATCGTGACGGGCAAGCATATCCCATCCATTTGGAACATCCGATATTGTGTGATATGCATCAGCCAATAGCGGTATTTCGTATTCATTGAAGTTTAACCCTTGAAAATACCCTTCTCGTATCGTCATTTATTCATCCTCCTCTTTTTTATCATCATTTCCATTTCCGCACATAGCTCCGCCACGAATGCTCCGCTTAACGCTGACAATGCGACCGTACTTGTTCTGCTTTAGGTCTTTGCGTGTAAGACCTCCCGGAGTTTTCTCAGCAGTTCCATTCCATACCTTACGGCGACTGCCGATCTTGCGCTGGGTCTTGTTGGAGGGCATTATTAGTTAGTATACCAGACTTTATTCGTTAAGCGTACTGTCCAATATGTCGAACACTCCTTGATGATTTTTTGAGTTTTCGGCGGATGAGAATTCAAAAATAGTTTTGAAAAATTATATTTCTGATCAAGCATTTCAGAATACTTCTTCTCTAAATATGCAGGTGTAATTTCAGAGTAATCGTAAGTGTACAGAATAGGACATCCTTCATAATTGTACTTTATGTGCGGGTTATGTTCCACTATCGGAATACACCCAGCCATTAAAGCTTCATAATGACGATGACAATCTACTCCATTACCTTCTGGCGAAATCACAAATTTGTAAGTAGGTAATGTCACAAAATACTGATCGCCACCAACCACTGTATTCGTAATACCGTTTCGAGCAAGAACTTGTAAAGCGGTACTTCGTGAAGTTTTTCGAAGTTTATTTCGTGAATTGTGATCAGTATGAGGTCGAATCGCACACAGAACTAAATTATCATGAGATCCAATTTGGGTTTCCTTCTTCCAGTTATCGTGAAGAAGGTACTGATAACTCATTCCAATAGGAAACGGTTGTTGCCCGTCTCGTCCATCAAGAGTTGAAGCCTGAACAATTAAATCTTTCTTTTCTTTTTGCATAGTTTGCCACTCCCGTAAAGTATACATTATTCCCTGTATATATTTACGGATTAAATATCAAGTTGATAGTATGAAATCTGTTAGTTTTATGAATTCCGTGAAAAAGGCAACACCAATCGAAGTACCGCCTCTACATAAGTATTCGATTTATAAAGATGATATATACGGTCCGGTTCATACACACCGAGTTTATAAGATTCCAACATTTGAAAAAATAACTACTACTACAAGTATTTCAAGTGTGTCTTTAAATAAATTAGAAGCTGTTTTTATATGCATTACAGTTAAAGAAATTGAAAGCCCAAGTTTTGATAGTTTTATAGAGAATATGGTAAGTACAATTGAAGAAAAACTTGAATTAGATTGTGTTTTAGTACTGAATAAGTTCTATACAACAGTAAAAGATAAACTCAAAAAGTTTGTTAGTATTGCATCTGAAAAATTCAATTTTGTAGAGATCATTAACCTAAATATACATCCTCTCGACGATATATACATACAGAGTTCAGAAAGAGATAACATTAAAACTCTACCAAAGTACGGGTCTACATCCGGTCCAAATATCATGTTTTTGAAATCGATGCAATACGCATCAAAATACAATACCGTTCTCTTACTTGAATCTGATTGCACTTTAAGTCAAAATTGGGCAGTAGCGTGTACAAATTATGTAAAATATTGTGGATCCTTCTTAATTTCTGGAGCATCTTATGATGGTAGTATGCAAATACCAATCCATGATAAGAGTATGTTCTTTCACATTAACGGTGTAGCGTTTTATAAAACTGGTGATCCAGTCTTCAAAAATTTACTTGGGCATCTTGATTCGTATATTTTAAAATTAGTTCCTGATTATGGTCATGTAGCTTACGACTTAGCTGTTACTGAAATGATTTTTGATATGTTGAGTTCAGATAAATCAAACTATGACTTTTGGAGATATATGTACCGAAACATAACAAGAAATACTCTTATAATCAATGCATCTACACCGATAGATAAAGATACACCTCTTTACAGGTTTTATGACAAGTTCCCAGCATGTGTTATTCTTCACAAGAAAACTTAAGCATTCAGAATAGCTTCACGCTTTTTCTTATCTTCAGGACTCAGCCCACCCCATGACCATGATTTGAGTATAGTTAAATTAATACACTTGTCAAAAGTAGAATTAAATACTTTTGAGTATTCTGTACGGTCAAAATGGTGTATGAATGATCCATAAACATTAAACTCACTTGCTGTTGGCATATCGTATTTAACGAAGTAATCCCATATATTTGAAACATGGTGATTGTCTTTGATCATTTTTGTTAGTGCAAGTGTTGTATCGCGCTGTAGAATAAATCCGGTAATACACATAGCTTCATATTCAGTATTTAATCCAAGAACGAAGTCGGTAGACGATTTCCAACAAATACCAGATCCAGCTCGAGCCCAATCGCGGTAATACCATATAAATTTTCCATTCTTCTTAAAACTATCTGGTGTTGTGGGAACAGTAAGCATCTCATCGCTATCCATGATTAATATAGAGTCTGCATCGGTATAATTGTACCAAGTGAGTTTAATATACTGTTGGAACAGGTACCCTATTCCATGCTCAACAACGGTAGGACTCTTTGCAGGAATATCGACATAATAAACTTTACAATTTGGTATCAAGTATGTATCGGGAATCTTATGCCCATCATTATCAGATACAATAATCACATTACGAAATCCAGATGCATACTTTTGAATACTTTTTAAGCAGTATTCTAACCATACAAAATCATTATGGTATGTCTTAATAAATATATCCATTGTATTATTAGAATATTATAAAGTCTTCGGTGTCAACGAACTTATAGTCAATTTTAGGATGTTTTACAAATACAACATCTGGCATTCCTAGAACTAATTCGTCGCTTATAGTACATGAAAACTTAAGATTGTATAAATCAATGTCTTTTTGAATTATAGGTAACTCATTTCCCTCGATAAAATTATATTTATCCATTTCAGTAAAAAAACTAGCAGGTAAATGAATACCCATTTTTAGTGCCAGATATTTGAAAAGAAGTAACATCACTACTCTTGTTGGATGATTGAATGTGCTGAACAACTTGATCTTGGTTATATTCCGTTCTATAAATTCTGCTACCTTTTCATATCCAAAAACTTTTAATTTGTTAAGAATATGTTCTTTAGACTTATGAAAATAGCCTCCAACTTCATGTATTGGTATCTTGAAAACTCTGGTGATTTCATAATGAAACATCCTTAATTCAATGTTCGGGATAGGAAATATTAGTTTATTCTTAACATCAAAATGTTTAAAAAAGTTTTGTTCTAAATGTTCATATGTATTCAAAATTCCAAACCGTTCAATACTTTCACAAATGATAATGTCTGTTTTATCAAGTATTTTAAGTATAACATCTCGTGGTAAAAATTTTCGTAACTCCTCAGTGCTCCAATGAGGAACATATAGGATATATATATTTCGTTTCAAGTGTGGAATGTTCAAATTATTGAAATAGAAGGCGAGTTGAACTGTCCTACATGACCCAATGAATAATAAATTCTTATCAGTTTTGTTATCATATAACATAAATGTTTTGCTTTTAGAATTGACATGTTCAACATCAGATAACACTTTTATTTCTGGTAAAGGTTTATTAGTATTCAATATTGGATTATGTATAGTCTGATCAAACATCATTTATATTAAGCCCCATGAATAAATAGTCACAATGAGACATTTTCATATACTGAGTGTAACCTAAATCTTCTATCAATTGGAATACATCATTCTTGGTAGGAGAAAAATCGTGGATTTCAATAAATAAAAAAGGTTTATCTCTATTCATCAGTTCTTTCATTCCTAGAAGAGCTTCGTATTCATGACCTTCCACATCTATCTTTACATAACCAACATTCGAAATGTTAAGATCGTCAATACGTTTACATTCAATTGTTATTCCCTTTACTCCTTCCTGTTCCTCACATATAGCAAACCCTCCATGATTTTTCTTTGACTCATAATCTACTGCCATAAATAGAGATGTGTTACTATTTGATACTCCTATATTGAGCGGGATAACATTATCACACTTATTCTTATTTAAGTTAGCTGATAGAATATCATACACTACTTTTTGAGGTTCAAATGCATAAACTGTTCCAGTTGTAAGATAATTTGAGTAAATAACTGAATGTACACCAATATTTGCACCAATATCCAGAATGTTCTTTTTGGGATTAATAAATTGTTTGAGGAAGGAAAGATAAAACTTTTCAAATAATATTCCTTGTCTTAACGAATCTGAAATAACCGTATCATTTGGATGCGTTTTAAAATAAAACTCATCTACCTTTATGTCATCGCTATTTATGTTTCGTGTTCCCCATTTATTGTTGATAACCTCACTGTAATACTTATGATGAATATAAGCGACATCTTCTTTTGTCATTAATAATTTCATACTTATTACTATTCCACAATTGAATTTCAGTATTGAAGCTCAATTGTGGTTTTTATTATGGTTGATTTTACGGTTAATACCAATACACAAGTAGTGTGCGTTTAGTTGGAGTACGCGAGTCCACCCATGCCTGACATGACGCGGAGGACGTTGTAGTTGAGCGCGTATACGCGTACCTGCGCCGTGCGGGCACCGACAACCGTGTTGAGTGAGACCGTGAGCTGGAGCGTGGCCTTATCGATACGGGAGAAGTTGCAGCTTCCAGAAGGCTGGTGCTCCTCGGGGCGTAGCGCGAAGGAGTAGACGTTGATGCCCGTGGAAGGTGAGCGGCTGTGGTGCTGGTAAGGCTGTACCTTGTCGAAGTAGGATCCCTCGCGCTCCGTGAAGCGGTCCTGTCCGTTGAGCTGGAGCTTGGCAACCTCGACTGGGTTCTTGCCCTCGCAGCGGACATCTGAGCCGAGAATGACCTTCGCGAGTAGGTAGTTGACGCCTGACTCGAACTCCGTGACACCCGCCGTGTCGTAGGACTCCGCGCCGATGAGCGTCGCGCCCTGGGATGGTCCCTGTCCGAGAGGTACCGTCGCGTTAGAGGGGCTCGCGTTCGTGACCGCCGACGCACCGTTGGACTGGGAGAGGAGTGATACAATCATGCCATCCGTTGAGAAGTCATCGGAGTAGTTGAAGGGCTGCGCACCGCCAACTGACGCGAGCCAGCCGGAGATTGAGCAGTCGACGAATGAGTCACGCTGTACTACCCACTGGAGCTCCTTGACGGGGTGGTTAAAGTTGAGCTGGATCTTGTTGGATGAGCTCGTGATGGACTCAGCACCCGTGTACTGTACCTGCTCAATGAGGTACTCGTGGGACTGCTGGGCGAAGCGGCGGCGCTCCTCCGTATCGAGGTAGACATAGTCGACATAGAGAGAGGCAGCGGCGAGGGACTGCGCGGGGCAGGCGACTGGTGAGCCAACCACGGACTCGGCGTACTGGCAGTTCTGCCATGTCTCGAAGTCTACATTGATGCGGACCTCGTGGTACTGGAGGGCGATTAGGGGGATCGCTACACCAGGGTTGCGGCAGAACCAGAACTGGAGGGGGATGTACAGCGTCTTGGCTGGCGTGCCCGCGCGGGATACGCAAGAGATCGTCGTCTCGGACGCTGCGCATGTCGCGTCTAGCGCAAGTCCGCGATTACGCTTCATTAGGACTAGGTCGTGCGTGTTGCCGATCATGGAGTCGAGTACCTTGACCGTACCGGCATCCGTTGATAGCTGCGTCCAGATCTGCATCCAGTCGCCGTACTGGCGGTCAATGCGCTGTCCGCCGATCTCGAGCTCGACCTGGTTAATTAGACGGTGACCGATGTAGTTGAGCCAGCGGAAGCCCGTGACGCCCGCAGGGGGCGAAGTCACGAGGTCAACCTCGGGTAGTACAACCTGTACATAGGTCTTGTACATTAGGTCGGCGTTACGGTTGATGACAGCCGTTACGCGCTTGTTGAAGTCCGCCTGTCCGTTGAAGGTAACCTCAATAGACTCTACGGCGAAGTTCGTGTGGCGCTTGTATAGAATCTTCCAGAATGTAATCTGGGGGTTGCCGGAGATGTAAATGTCCTGCGCACCATAGCTGACAAGCTGCATCAGACCACCTCCCATTTCGTGTTTATGATATACTGCACGAAAAAAAAATTGTAAAGACAAATGAACCTACTCCTCGTGCCGACCGCGAACCCTATCCTCAACACTTTCATTCGTTCAATCATCCTCATTTTAGTGATGATTTTTGGGTTTGGTCAAACCTTGTACACTGCTTACTGGGGAGCAGTCATCCACGATGCGATTTCGTTATGGCAAATTAGGAACATCGTTTGAGTCCCTAATTTGCCCCCTATGAGAATTGAACTCATGACCTTTCGCTTACAAGGCGAACGCACTACCACTGTGCTAAAAGGGCATTATCTTTATTGGGATAAGATTATTTAAATCAGTTTCCAGTGGATCCGAATCCACCCCCTCCGCGATTGTCTGGAGGCGCTGGAAGATCCGCAAGAGAATCTACCAAAATAACCTGATCGTATGGCAGCCAATTATGCTGAACGATCTGGAAAAGGCGACGACCTTCTGTAATCGTATAGTTTTGAATATTAGGGTCAAGGCAATCTACACGCGCAATAAGTTCACCGCGGTACCCAGCATCTGCTAGACCGATCTGATTTGACATACGAAGAGGAGTTAGGGAAGTAGATGAGCGGGCAAGAAGAAGGTATGGCGCGGGATTACCTTCCTTATCCAGTGCAGCTGCAATAACTCCAGTCTTCATTTCAATACCGAGATTGCACGGCAGACAGTAATTATTTGCACATCCAGCTCCAGGACATGAACATTGTGCAAAATCCAACACCTTATTCTGTGAAATCAGATCTACGCCCGAATCAGTTACGCGACGATTACGGACATGCTGGCGCTGAAGGTCGCGGTGATTGGGATCAATGACATAGAGGTACAGACTCATTTGTATACCTTACACCTTCTTCATGAAAGCGCTTATCGGCATAAAAGATACGATAACTAAACACATTCCCATAATCTGCATAACAATATTCAAAATCATTTCATTGAAGGGCACTCGCCCAAGAGCATAGCTGGCAAATGCTGCAAGAGGATTAAAGTATCCAGTTGTAATTCCTTGTGCAATGGTGAACATGGAAAAATATACAATTCCCATGACCACAGGATTGGCTTCAGTTAGGAGTTTGGCGTAAAGAATGGTCACAACTCCAAGTAATTCGATAAAGTACTTGTACATCTTAATATATATCACCAAAAATCATCACGCCCGTTTACTTTCTTGTTCATGATATCTGAATACGATTCCGATTGAACCATGAGTGAAGGAAGTATACAGAACCATTCGTCAACTTCCATCAGACGATGCCAGTATGTATCTACAGCATGTTTATCGTTGTTGCGGCTTTCTAAGAAAAGACCAAGTCCAGTCTTGAAGTTATCAAGTAGTGTTGGGTAATAGTCTTTATTCACCAAATAAGCATTGGCGGACAGTGATTTCAAAATACGCATGTTCCATGAACGGTACCATGGAGCACGGCATCCCAAAAGAATAACATCGTATGGCCGTGATACAAAATCCTCGAGTTTCTTGTAACTTTCTTCAAAGTTGTTCCATATTGAATCATCTTCAAGGATAAGAACATTCTTCCATCCGTTTGATATAGCGAGTTCGAGGGCGCCAATATGACTCTTTGAACATCCGAACGCACCAAACTCATCCTTGATCGCATCAAAACGCACGATCTTATCTGGTGAAAAATATGGTTCTAATTCCTTTTCAATTTGTTCACGACGGTCAGTTCGGTGATCTAAGTTTATATAGACAACCTTCTCAATAAACTCGAACATATTTTTCAATTATTTATAACGCACAAATTACTCAAATACCATGCGAGGTACAATATGCATTGCTTCTAATTCCTGTGACCAAAGCTTTACAGCGTAAGGAATAGTCTTCATCTCGAAATTTGTTTTGACTCCACAGCTTCCACAGTGATAAACATTCTCTGCAGGGTTCATGACTGCAAGAGTTCCACAAGTCTTACAGAAACCAGTCGTGAATGGATCAGACACATCCATCAGTCGTTCCTTGGTAAATAACGCAGCACCATGAGACAGCATACAATCACGCTCCATCTCTCCAACACGAAGACCACCATCGCGAGACCTACCCTCGCAAGGCTGGCGGGTGAGAGACACAATAGGTCCACGAGCACGGGAATGTTTCTTATCAATTACCATGTGCTTCAGGCGCTGGTAGAAAGTAGGACCCATAAAGATCTCGGCTTCCATCATTTCACCAGTCTGACCATTATACAGAATCTCGTTACCGTAAGGATGCATTCCAAGATCAAGTAGATGTTCCTTTAGAGTCGCAACTTTCAAATGCGAGTAAGGTGTACCATCCCCCAAAGTTCCACGCTCAACACAAATCTTGCCGTACATAGTCTCCATGAGCTGAGCAATCGTCATTCGAGATGGGACCGCATGAGGGTTCATGATAATGTCTGGACGAATACCTGAAGCTGTGAATGGCATATCTTCCTCATTCAGAATGATACCGCAAGTACCCTTCTGTCCGTGACGAGAGCTAACCTTATCTCCAATCTCGGGGACACGCTCAGAAACGACGCGTACCTTGACGAAAGGGTATCCATCAGAATTCTTATCGTTCCAAACTCCATCTACACGGCAAGTTTCAGAATTACGATGGCAAGTTGACGAGTCGCGGTAAGCGTACCCGTTTGGATCAGACTTCAAGCTCGTAACCTTTCCAATAATCACATCGTTTTCCTTGATGTATGAATTGAGTGCAGGCACGCCATTATCCTGAATCGCATGGTAAGCGCTCGTCTTGAATCCTCGCGTGTTCTCGCGACGAGGTTTCACGAACTTCTCTTCCTTTCCAGACGAAACATTACGATGCTCCTCATCTTTGTAGATCGTGTAATACAGAGTGCGGAACAAACCGCGGTTGACTGAAGCTTTGTTCAGAATAACTGAATCTTCCTGATTGTACCCACCGTAAATTCCAATAGCTACCATAACATTATCACCGCTCGGCATTTCGTGAGTATTCAGGACATTCATCATTCGAGTTTCGACGAATGGACGCATAGGACTGCACAAAATGTACCCGTTCTTATCGAGACGCTTAGCGTAATTGCGGGCGAAGATACCCATTGCTTGCTTACCCATAGCAGACTGGTAAGTGTTTCGTGGTGACTGGTTATGGTCAGATAGCGGAATAGATGATGCCATATGTCCAAGGATCAGTGTAGGGTGAATTTCACAGTGCGTATGTTCCTTCGTGAGTTCATTTGGAAACATCGCAACCTTAATAGTTTCAGACTCAGCCGGATCAACATATTCAATGCAAGTACGGACCCAATCATTCCAATCACGAGGATTTACGGGATGGGGTAGAGGTACACCGTTCTCTACGCGGAACAGAGGGCGCACGAATCGACCGCCATCGGTTTCAATGTTAATAATGTTCTGATAAATCTTCCAAGAAACGCCGGTGTGTGGATGTAGACGGAAACACATCTTAGCCTTCTTCAAATAAGTATAAATCTCGTGTGGAGTGTGAGTATATCCTACAATAACGCCGTTGACAATAATCATTGTTCCCTTATACCTCGCCATATTTGACAGATCGGTAATCCATTCCATCTTGTATGGCATATCTTCCAGAACAGTCAGGACAACAAGTGATGAAGTGTGCTGGCTAATTGAAGTGAGCATGGACATGCCTTTCACAATACCTACGGAATGACCCTCAGGAGTCTCTACAGGACACACATACCCCCAAGAAGTACCGTGAAGTTTACGAGGAGCCAAAAGCTTACCTGACTTTTCAACTGGTGTCTGAATACGGCGAAGATGACTGAGTGTAGCCGAATATGATAGACGGTTCAAAACTTGCGATACACCCACCTTCGTAGCCGTTGAAGCAGTTGAAGTGGTTCCAAGTCCCTGAACCGTAAAGTTACCCGTAGCTAGGGCTTGCTTCAGCTTTCCTTCAATGGTTGATACCTTCAGGATCTTGTAAAGATTATTGATGTTCATGACTTCAAGTGGACGAGGTACATCGCGCTTCTTCCAAGTATCGTTATTGACTTCGTGTACGAACTTCGAACGAATATCCTTACAAACCTTCTGGAACAGCTGGCGGAATAGGTGAGTGAGTAGCGCACCAGTCGTAACAACACGCTTGTTAGGATACGCGTCACGATCATCGATCTTCATTAGTCCCTGTTCAGTTAGAATGAGCTTTCGAATCACTAAAGCAGTAAGAATCATCTTACGAGACTCAATAATCTTAGATGCAGTTAGTGATGGAAGACGCTCTCCGCCAAACTTTACATGAGGAAGGTACTCGGTTTCCAAAAGTGAGCGAACATACCCCTTCTTATCCTCAGAAGTTGTTCCATACTGCAAATGATGGGTGAGGTACTCAACTGCATCTTCGCGCGTATATATCTTGATATCGGAACACTCCTTGAATGAAGCAGCGAGCATATCAAGATGCTTCTCATCGGGATTATCGCCCCAAATGAGTTGGGCGATTTCCTGATCTGATTCCAGTCCAAAAGCACGGAACAGAACCATCAAAGGAATATCTTCACGGAAACGAGGAACACATGCAGTGAGAGGGTACCCGAAGCCATTAAACTTTGAAGTAATACGAATCTCAAGCTTCTTTGGCGGAGTAGTAAACGATTCGTGAAGAGACTTCATTTCAGCCGAGAATCCAAACTTTGATGAAGTCTTTTTGTTGTAGAAGATCATGATCTGGTTATCAGCTACCTTCTCCTGACTCAGGATCGTGCGCTCAGAACCGTGAATGAGAAAGTACCCGAACGGATCGTAAGTGCACTCGCCAATCTCTTCTTTGGAAAGAGGATAGTCCTTCATGATACAGAGTGAAGACCCAAGCATCACTGGAATCTTGCCCAAAGATACACCCTCAAACACCTTAACTTCCTCTTCAAAAGTCGCGTAGGTGGGAGCCTTGTACGATCGAGCAGTAAACCGAATATCGCAAAACATCTGAGCCGAGTAAGTGAAATTGCGAGTACGAGCATCTTGGGGAAACATAGGCTTAATACGCCCACTTGCTTCCTGAATACGAGGCTTGATATAAGTCGTGTTCTCAAACGAGAGACGAAACTCATACTTGTACTTCTTTGTTGCCTCATCCTGCTCGTGCCAGACCACAATGGGAGCAGTAGAACAAACAATGAGGGGGAGCTTATTCCGAATAAAGTCCTCGAAAGACTCAATCTGATGCTCTACCAGCTTATGGACACCCTCATTCTTAAAATATGTCGAAATTGCATTCCACTCCATGGTAGTTGTTTGAGGATCGTTGTCCGTAAATCTATTTATTCGTTTTGTAATAAGGGATGATTATCACAAAAATTGGAGAGGATCCTAAGCCCACTATGGTTAAAAAAGTAAATACCATGAAAACTTATCCTAAAGGAGTTCTCAAACACAAGACGATTAAAGTAAAACCAGTATCTGATCCAGCAAAACCACCACCACTAAAGAAGAATATGCGTAAACATACGATTCGATTGATCACCGATAAAGGAGAGAACCGTCATCGGAAAACAATTAAGCGAAAGATATCTAGTATGTCAGATAAGCAAGTTGACGAACTTATTACCAAACACAAACTTCTGAAGAATGCGAATACACCTTCCAAACTCAAGCGGGAGATGCTGAAAGGCGCAATGTTGGCTGGATTCATTTCCAGCACATAAATAACTGGAATGACTGCAATCTGGGGTCCATTGGGTTGGTTAACTCTTCATTCTATCTCTGTGAATTATCCCGAAATTCCAAAGGCGGAAGATAAGGCTATAGTTAAGAAATTTATGGATTTATTTGCTGAAACTATATCGTGTCCAAGCTGCAAGAACCATTTTACAGATATATACCGTTCCTATACGACTAATACACCAAATTGGGCAGATAGTAGGTACAATTTATACTTATTTGTAGTTCGTGCACACAATACTGTAAATAAACGTATTGATAAACCCCGACCTTCAACTGTAGCTGAATCGCTAACTATGCTTCAAATGGCTACTAAACTCAAAAAACCTTCCGAATATCGAAACAGTTATATTAAATACTTATTGAATAACTGGGCTCGTGAAGGTGGAGGAGAAGGAATGATCCAAACGCGTAATGTACGGGAAATGCAAAAAATTAATGAGCAGTACTGGAATCTTCGTGAAACTCCATTTGATAACTTACGATTTCCCGAAAGCGATATTCTTACACCTATTGTCAGCACACCACGATTTGAGCGCGCATATTACCTTCCATCTCCTCCCAATCCAACAGTAGGAAACTCAAGTCTTCACATAACTCCATTGGGACAACCGCCATCTGTGGGTTTTAAATTCAAAGGGGGACGATTTTCGTTAGCGAAGTAGCTGGATTCCACGGAAGTGAAATTCGGGGTTTCATTTCCCAATCGTGTCGTTTCATCCAAGGATTACGCGTTTCAGAATGAAGTTCATCAGGATACTTCACAAACTTTCGGGCTTTACGCAAAGAACTCTTTGGCATAATAAACTGTAACTGATCAACAACAGTGAAAGTGAGTGTGCTTTCAGGAATACTGTTTGTTTCTGTATATTTTACAATATCAGATACGAGTGGCGCATCAGCGTAAGGATATACCCAATCCCAATTAATAGGCGAACTTTCAATGAAGTAATCCATAGTCCAATGAAAAGTTTTCCAATACGCTTCAACTACTGGTTTCATGTTGTAAACTCCGTCCAAAATATGAAGTCCATACTTTCGTGAAAACTGTGTTTGATCCCTTCCCAAAACACCCTTTTCTTCAGGTCGTTTCCGTAAATTAATGCGCTCCTTGTACACTCCCATTTCGCGAGATGCTGCAAGTTTCAAAAACTTTGAACGACCTTTTGGAGTATACAAATCAGGCTTTCCGGCTTCAGTATACAGATGCATCGCGCGATCATACCCATCTTCGCGCAAAGAAAACATGCCTAAATTCGGCATGAAATCATTGCCGAAACACATAATTGAAAGAGCAATATACTGAGGAAGTTCAAGTGGAATTTCACGAGCAAGTCCCCAAATATCTAAAGTCGCAAACTCTGCGGCTTTTAGTGAAGGATCATTAAACTCCGCACTTTCACGAAGAAGTGTCATTCCTCCGGGTTTGGAGAGTTCGCGGTTTTGAAGACAAATTAGGATAAGGTCAGCATCCAACCCATAAATACAAATCGTTTGACGCTGCGATTGGGGAATACGATCCAGTTCGAGCATTAGTTTATGCTCTCCTTCACCCGACTCAGCAGTCCGAGACAGAATGGCATTCGGAAACTTGGCAGCCATAGCATTTTCAAGCTCGATCATATAAGGCGTTCCAGGGGAAATCTGGTTACGATCAAAAGTTCCAGTTTGAGCCTCATCCTTAATACGCATACGACGGTACCGCTGCTGGACAATCTTGGCATAAGGAACTAAGCCATCAAGGGCAATAATCACAATTTTTGCGCGGCATACATTCTTCAATATGTAATCGAATGCTTCGACCACAGATTGAATAGGGTCTTCATCTTTCAGGTATCGATGAATCAAACAGTTAAAATCTACGCCAAGAACATCCACTTCTTTGGGAGTTCCTCGCTTGACTGCATCTGTAATTCCACGATGAGACTTAATTAAACTTGCAAAATAAAAGGGAATACCCATACCTCTATATATTGTATTCACGCACTGCGTAAGCTGCTAAACGCCTTAATTAGATTTTCCCTAGCATAAATACCAGCCTCCATTCCCTTGTACATACCAAGAACGGTGGTATTCAACATGTTCGCCAGATCTTCATCCGTAGGACCCACACGAGCTTTAATGAGCTTATCGGTATCTGCCTCTGTCAACTTTCCTGCTGGAGTATTTGGAACAGGTGGAAGTTCTTTAGGTCCATTCTTAGCTAATGATGGGAGATCGTGATCAAATGTTTCATTCGCCATTGGCTCGTCCTTAGCACCATTACCTGTCTTGCCGCCACTGATCCACTGCCCTTCCGGAACCTCGTCTATTCGAAGACCATGGATCTCATTCGTCTCAGCAGGCTGAGCCCAGTTTGGATCGAGAGGATCTGGTTTGAAGGTATGTTCGGCAACTTCATCCATAGCGTTCAACCTAGCATCTTCCATCTGAATATCGGCAACAGCACGCTCACTTTCGTATTCCATTAGCCTTTCCAATATTAGAATGTTTAAACCCTGTGTTTCTTGCTACGACGGAGTTTACGCTTATGTCTGCGAGTCCTACCAGCCTTAAAATAAGATCCCCGACGAGCGTTATGTAACTTTTCTTCCTTTTTCACTAACATGTCCGAAATCATTGGATCATTGTTACCCTTTACATTCTTAGCATACCGTAATACCGCGACTTCATTTGATAACCCTTTCGTAGCATTCTTTAAGGCAGATTTAGTTGCCGCCTCTTCTTCTGGCGTTAGCTTTAAAGCCGATACTTTTCCAGGTCCAGCAGGTGCGTCGGTGTCGATTGTAAGACCTGCTGGCATTATTTATTTACATGTTCATTTTTTGATACAAATGGTGTTTACTATAAATAAATGTGGTGGCTTATTATTTTAGGTGTACTGGCAGCTGTGATCTACGGGTATTCTATCAGTTCAAGCATTAAGGTTGCAGGAAAGCCAGGATGTTCTTCTTGCCCAAAACAACAAGCTGAAAATACGCAAGGTTAGGACTTAGAGAATATATGTCCTTTATTAATAAAATGTCTGATCCTTCTGCCACAGTCCCTCCTCTGCCTGCTTCAACGAGCGTATCCCCTGCGGCGGCGGTTGCGGCTACAGTCTCCCCTGTTGATGTAGACCTAAAGGATCCAGTCCAGCTCCTTGCATTTTCCCTAAAGGTTGTGAAGGAGGTCAAGCTGCTAGGTGATCTATCTGATGCCGATAAGGCTAAGCTCGTTGTAGGCGCGGTAAAGACGGCTGTCAGCAGCTCTGATCTAGCCGATGCCGATAAGGTTGTTGCGCTAGCATGGTGCGATGCTGCTCTACCCCATGTAGTTGCGGCTGTAGCCCTTGTTGAAGCCGAACTCAAGAAGGTAGATGTTGTAGCTGTAGCTGTAGCTGCCAAGAAGTGCTGCCCAGCTGCTCCTCCCAAGAAGGTTGTACCTGAACCTGCCAAGAAGTGCTGCCCAAGCTTTTTCACGAAGAAGGTATAAATAAATGTCTTGTTCTGCCCAAGAAGGAGGAAGCGGAATTACACAAATAGCTGCGAATCATGTTCCGTCTATCATCGGTATGGGCGGTCGTCGTACTCATCGTACAAAGTGGCAGAAGAAACACGGACCAGGTATTGGTCCTCTAAAGGAAGGCAAGCTCGTGCGCTTAGGGTATGCTGCTACTAAGGGGAAGACGGCTCGTCACCGTGCACTAAAGAAAGCGGTAAAGCGTTACGGAGCTCTATCAACTTTTCGTAAGCTGAACGCTGCTTCAACTTACACGAAGCGTACATCGAAGGGTCGGTCCCGTACATTCAAGGCCGATCGCAATTGGGTGAAGAAATCCTATATGTAAATATAAATGGATATCGTGAGCGCTCTACTATCTACTCTATTATTCGCAGCGTTCGTTCCGGGAGTGCTTGTGACTCTACCTTCTCGCACATCTTCTCGCAAGACGACCCTACTAGTTCACGCTGTAGTATTTGCGCTAGTCACATCAGTCGTCATGCGCTTTTACTGGTTTAACATCCGCGGGTATGTCGAGACGATGACGACTTTTGGAGCTACTTGCCCTAACGGATTTGTAGAGGGTAAGTCTGCATCAGGAATTAATCAGGCTGAGTGTGTTCCTGTTGGACATGCCACTTACCCTGCTGATGCCACCCCAAAATCTAAAAAGGATTAAATATAAATGTGGAAGAAGGCTCTACTAATTATTGCCGTAGTTCTACTTGTTGTTCACTTTTCTGGAATGTTTGAGGGATTTATGAATCCGGATAGTCGTCGTATTCCCGAGTGCCCGCCAGGATACCGTCAGTGTGGAACGGGCGACTGTGTTCTTGTCACAGATAAGCATGCGCCGTGCCCAGGTAAGTCTGATGCTTACTGAACCACCAAACTTATTACAAAATCTTAAAATACAACATTGTGGTGGGTATCCATCCCAATGTTATTTTTTGGATTACGGTTCGGTGTGAATATACTTACCATCCAGGCGCATCAGGAACCTCCGCGTGGCGTTCAAGATAAGTTTTTTTGATATGTTCGGGCACAAAGTACATGCGCACAATCGCATCTACGGTATTAATATCAAACTTCTTGCATGAGAATACATCAAGGTACAAATCATTCGTCTCTTCAACGAAATGACCGGTGATATTTGAGGTTTCAATGAGCTGTACTAGTGTATAACCTTTCTTATTTCCTGACCCAAACATGACAATCTGGGGCTTGCCATACGGCACCATTTCAATACGTTCAACTAAGGTCTTTGAAAAGCGTTCGATATTATTGGCACAACGAATATTTTGAGGCATACAACGGGCGGCATCTATAATAAGATGATAACCCCACCGGCTGACAGTCATTGATATGTTCTTGATGAAGAAAATAATGTGAAAACCTTTTTTCTATTTTGTATAATAAAAATGTGGAAGATGGCTCTTTTCGCCGCTGCGTTATTCTGGCTGCTCGTGCCTGGCAACTTTGTAACTTTCCCAGCCGGTGCCTCTCGCTCAACGGTTAACCTAGTTCATGCCGCGCTCTTCGGTGTAGTTTGGACTCTAACCTGCAAGATGGTATAACTTGCTTCATTAGACACTTCGAATAAACTCCCACTTCAAGTAATCACAAATCTTAGCCCAAATTTGGTCATGCGCAATTAACCGATCGCGTGACTTCAGAAGCGGAAAATAAACCTTGTACTCATCTAGCTCTAAGAGTTCAAAGAACTTGTAGAGAATGTATGAATAGGATAAGAAATTGGTACGATCATCAGGACAGTAAATCAAAAACGGTGCTTGGATTTCTTGGAACATTGTCCTTATTTTTTCTTCAATTTCAGGAGTAATTGTAGGGGGAGGGTTACCATTAAGTCTAGAAATAATATGAGTAGCGTGCTCATAGTACTTTGATCTATTCAGCTTCTTTAAGATTTCGCGCATATCCTTTTCAGTCAGTTCCGCAACATTCTGAATTCTCCTTTTCTTGATTTCCAGCACAACTTCGTTCATCACTTCATTGGGAATAATCGTCGACTCCTTCGCCTGAAACTGGTTGAGAATTTCGTTCAAGTGATTGATCTTCTTGTAAGCGTAATTATTACGCTCCTTGGGAGGATCCCTGAAGCTCGGGAAATCAGAAACTACTAACATATACTCTTCTGATCCACAACTTGGACAGACTAAAATACCTTCATCAGAAACTTCTTCGCGAGCAATATTACATCGATCGCAATGTTCAGTAACCGCCTGTTTTACATCTACTCCCTCGCCAGTATTCATCTTCATTCGTGAAACATATTCATCATACAACTTCTTTTTGGAAGGAGCAGCCGTTTCAGATGATTGAGATAAATATTTTACGAAAGTATTAGCATCGGAAGGTAAGCATGTAACGCTTTGTGCCTTTTCTCCCGAACCGTAATACTTTAGAATAATATCTGCGTTTTTTAGGTAGTAGTCTTCAAGAGGCTTTTCACTAAGTAATCTATCACTCAACAATTTTTCTTCTTCTTGTAACTTCGTGAATTTCAAAATATCGTTCAAATCAGATGACGATTTTAGGGTTTCGATCTCGGTCCGGATTTCATCTAATCGAGTATGCATATCTAGAAGGTTTGTTGTTTCTTCCTGAATAGTGGAAACAACAGACTGGTGAATGGAATCCAAAGTTCCAGAAACAGTGTCCGTCTTTTTAGTTCGGACAGTATCTCTGGACTTTTTTATTCGGAAAACATTGTCCATTTTATAAACTTTAAATTGATTGGCTTAAAATACTCTACTTCATCCAAAGTAAGTAAGCCAACGCGACCCCCGCGACAAGTGTCGGAATAACCGCACCTAGTGTCGTGTTATCCATATTTTCAAATGATTCTGAAGATGCTAAACATTGAGACACATCTACTTGCTGACACTCATTAGTATCAAAGTCTGGAGATAATGAAGTTGTCAAGAATCGGGCTGGTGCACCGTCTGTAACTGTACACTTATAACATTCACACGCAGGTGATGAATCAGCCATAATAGAATTCATTAAGTACAGAGGATTCAATCCTTCAATATCTCCAATAACGCCGGGAATCAGTCCTTGGATACCAGATCCCAGCTCTGACATTCCTTGAGGCAGTAAATCACCTACGCTCTTCTTATTATTGATATAATTGTATCGCGGCTGTAATGAACCGTCAGGAGCCGTACAAGTCCCGCCAGTATTAACAAAAAACTGATTGCCTAATGGCGGATCTCCATCAATTAAAGTTGAAACATACGTTCCAATCGCCTCCATATTCGTACCTAACTGACTGAATGATCCATCAGTTCCAACGCCCAGAGAAGAAGGTCCGGGAATATTGTCAGTATAACTGTACGATGGTCCTAAGAGGTCGGTTTCGACATTAGATGCATCATTTTCAATATCTGCCCAAAGTGAATTTTTACCCAGATCTCCCATTAACTTGTTATGTGATTTTTATTACTTATGTACTCAATAACTTGCTGCTTATAAGTCGAATTAGTGAGGGCACATGGTCTTTGTTTAAGGATAGAATCAGATGCTAATTTGAAGGAGTAGTTAAACTTTTTACATACGAATAAGAGTGCCAAAAATCCAGATCGGTTGATTCCACACTGACAATGAATATAAATATTCCCTGACTCTTCCTCTCTCAAGAATTTATTGAGTGTGGTTTCGAATTCAGGGTACCATTTCAATATATTTTCATCCAAGCTATCAATTGCTTCGATGCATGAATACCTTGATGGATACTTCTCGCGAAACCAAGTTGGGCTATCTTTATTCGATGCACAGTTGATAACATGCGTGATATTGTGATGTTTCATGAACCCAGGTGTCAAGTACATTCCGGGTCCAAACATGATTTTGGTGTGCAGCTTGGCAGGTGGATCCCGCTGCCATCCTTTTGAATTTCTACGAAAGGAGATCCACTCCATTACTTTTAAAAACGAATCTGTTTTATTTAAGGTTGGATACATCAAAGTCACAATAAAGATGCAGTACTCTTCTGTGTTCACAAATACTCATTTGCATTATGCGGAAGTTCTTAGGCGTGGTCAGGTGATCGCAAGTTCGCGCAACAAGGCTGGGTCTCGTTCACTTGGTTGTGGTTATTCGAATCAAACGATACATGCTGAACGCGCAGTTGTGAAGAGTTTAGGTGACACTTCACAACTTCGTGGATGTGTTTTGAAAGTTGTTCGTATCAACAAGCAGGGCAAGATCATGAATTCAGAACCTTGCTATGATTGTATTAAGTTTCTTGAAAAGTGTATTAAAAAATACGGATTGCTTAAAGTCCTGTACTCCACTTCAAATGAGGGAGCCCCCGAGTGTACCCACTACATATCCGATAGCCACTGCGACTCCAGCCAGAATCGCCGCCCCCATGTATGAAGGCACTCCTCCGGCAGTGTAAGTGTTAGGAATGTACTGCAGAATTAGGGAGCGGGGCGTAGACATAGAAATAATCATAGCCGCCAAGAAAAATCCAAAATAAGTCATCAGATTTTTCACCGCATAGCGTATCGTGCTGAAAGTGTGCTGCTGGCTGTACAGCTGTGCCGCAGGCTTGTTCTGCTGGGGTGTCGTATTCATTCCATTTGTGGCAAACGGGTCAGTACCCCCCGTGACGATAGGTGAGAATGTCGTGGACTGGGGCAGGCTGGGATTCTGAACAGGTCCAGCTCCCATTAACTCGCTTAAATCAGTCGCACCGTCAGCCATCTTTATTTAAAAGAAGGTAAATCACACCGAGCATCTTCCGCGTGATAAGTATAACACTTTTTGTTAAACGGAACTGTTTTTCCCTCAATATCTCCAACTGGAACCGATAGTGTGGTCTTTGTTGGAATTGGACGATGGAATAACATAACTACAATTCCAAATCCCACAAGAAACGAAAGGAAGGGAACGGCTCTTTCGTTACGGAAAATTCCGAGAATACGATCAGCAAACATCTTTGCTCTATTGTGTTGAAGCTATGAAATTAAGAGATTTAGAATCTTCCGAGCAAGGCACCTCTTTCGTCTTGAATTTCACGCATCCCGATTTCGTGAAGAAAACCGAGCTCTTGTCGGGTGTAGGTACATCCTGAACTTCCCTTACTGGCGGAATAAATACAGACACCATAAGTAGTCCTACAAGCACACCCGCAAATAACCACAGGAGTGATATCATTATTTTTAGGTTAGAGTATTATGTAGTTGTAAGTTGAACCATCGCCGGAAACACCCTTTACCGAAAACCCAGTTCCAGCAGTAATTCCAGAAACAAAAACTAAACTACTTGGTACGCTTGGAGAGGCAGTAGCCAAAGTAATCATAATATTACTGGTTGAAGTTACTGTACTATTGGGTATTGTTTGTTGATTTCCACTTCCATTATATACAAACATACCCTTACTTGAAACTACGCTATTAGTACTATTCGGCAACGGCTTGCGAGATGCACATCCTCTCGCAAGATTTTCAGTGAATGGTGAACCGTAAACTGGACTCCATACTAATCCATCTGGACTTGTGATGATTGAACTTAGAATTGAGGTATTGGTACTGTTGTACCATGTTCCAGTCGCAATCCATACATTTCCATTCCACGCAATACTGTTTCCGATACTTGATGATCCGATACTTGTTAAATCAAATAGTTTAATACCACTATTTGTCCAACCCATTCCAGTTGTACTGGAAAATATTGGGAAACCTCCTTCTCCGACAGCTATCCATAACTTTCCGTTCCATGCTACGCCATTACCACGGTTCGTAAATAACACAGACCTAGTCCATGTCGAACCATCTGAACTATATGCTACATTTTGTTCACTTGTTGAATGTTTGCCAACAGCTACCCACAGACGACCATTTGTAGCCACACCATTACATTCAATTGAAAATGCTCCTGATACAGCAGCAGTCCAGTTCATTCCATCAGAACTTGAATAGATTGACGAACTACCTACACCTCCAAGAACCCAGTTGGATCCATTCCACGCCACCGCTTTTCCAGTTGTCAAGCCTGTAACAGTTACTGCATTCCAATTGAGAGAATTCGTGGTTTGTATAACTGGTGTTGTTCCAGTTCCCACCGCTAGCCATAAAGTTCCATTGGAAGCTACATCATTACCTGCCACAAATGTAGATGGAACCACCAGACCATCAGTTGACCAGGTTGTTCCGTTCGAGCTCCATATTACACGATTAGTTCCAGAACCTACGGCAAACCATAAACTTCCATTCCATGCAACTCTAGATCCAGAAATCGTGAACTGTGTTCCTGAAACTGGAAACCATGCAAGACCATTCGCGCTATACAAAATATTGTTAGTTCCAGTTCCTACTGCTACAGAAAAGTTATCTGTTACATTTGCGCTCGAATCTGTCAGGAGTAAATCCCAAACAGGTAAAGGATATTCTACTATGCGTGATGTAATATAAGCGTTACGTATGTATGGTTGTATGACATATGTAAATTTAGTTTCTTGTCGGAATCCTGCTGGGTTAAAAATAGGTGTGTCAAATCCTAGAATATTTGTTACTATATTGTTTCGGATATACTGGGCATATAAATAGTAAGGCTGCTTTATTAAACGAAAAGTATCGCCTGTATTCCAACTATACGATCCCGAGTAGTTATATGTTGTAGTTGTCGTACCATCAAAGTAATATGCTCCATCTTTTGCAATCTGTATAAATGTAGCTCCTCCTAATGATGCATCAATTTGCAGAAATGCTATTGATCCAGAAAAAACCGAAAATTCAAGAATTGATCCCCCTGGAGATGTTAAAAATGAAAAGGTTCCTGCATTATACCCAGGACCCTCTGCTAAGAATAATCCAGAAGGTTGATAAAACGCATAATAAATATTTGAAATTTTTTGTGTTTTTCCGTCGACTGTGTACACATCTTTTAATACATCAGTATTTCCAGCCACAGTACGAACTTCGGTTGTTCCTATATTAAACGATCTTACCAAATTACTTTCAAGTTCTGAGAAATACATCAAGTTTGAGGCAGAAACAAATGTAATTGATTTGGGAGCCGTTAATGTTGATGTACCGAGCGTTCCATCAATAAATCCAGACGTTCCATAAATTCCCGCTACAGTAGTAACTACTCTTGATGAAATATTAAGTTTGCGAATTACTTTATTCCCGTAATCGCATATATATAAATTTCCCAATCCATCTAATGCAATTCCTTGAGGATCATTAAACTGGACTTGACGACCAACATCATCAAGGTATCCCGCCACTCCAGAACCAGCTAATGTACTTAAACTCGTAAAACTTGCAGTTGGTGTCGGTGAAGTCAGTATACGAATTGAATGGTTTCCTGAATCGGAAATAAAGAGTGTATTCGTTACTGAATCATACGCTAATCCACCGGGAGACCCCCCGAGCGATGGATTCCGACCATCTACTGATGGTAATGCTCCATCCGTATAACCCGGTTGTGTAAACATAATGTTACTTAAAGTATAATTGTTAATTGAGTATTTTACGACATATATTCCAGATGATCCGTAACCTGCCATAAAAAAATTACCTTGGTCATCTGCTGGTACGATTGCAGTTGTTTGGTCATAACCTATTTTTACATTATTGGGTGGGTCGGATGGGGTTACTCTATTATAGTTACTAACTAATGCGTAGTAGGTTAGTAAACCCGGATAATATTGTTGGGTGTAAATACCTATACTAAATGAAAAAATTGTTTCACCATTATATAATCCAAAAGTTGAAATGGTTCTATTAGGTTTATAAGCAACTTCATAATTTCCAAACATTGGTGAACGCGTAACAACCTCCGGATTTAATAAAGGCGTAGCAGTTTTACCAATATTAATTGTTTTTATAGCATCACCATCTAACAAATATAAAAATCCACTCGTTTGATCGTATGTTATTTGATTAGGTCTTGTAAGACCTGCACTTACGCCATATCCATCAGAACTTCCAGTTCCAACTGCAAATCCCGGCTTTCCCTTGAATGAGGATTCATAAATAGGTGAATTTAGAGTTCTGTCTAGAATAGCTGTGTTTGGTATATTTGAACGAATGTACAAAGAATTGTTGCTCTGAATGATACTTCCAGCGGCATAAGATGAATCTTGATTTGAAGAATATGTCTGGTTCCAAGATGTGTATACTGTTGTATCTGGAATACGCTCAGTTACGCGCTCGAGAATTGGAAGTTTGTATATCGTAAAGCGAGAATACTGGCAGTGTCCGCTTAAGAAAATTGGGATAACATCGTAATTCACATCAAAGGTAAAATTACGTTTTGGATTTAATGCTTCATTAATTTTAGATAAGTCTATCTCAGCCATAGTTATCTGTGTAACTCCTGTAATAACACATGCTCGAAAAATAGACCCAACACGATAAAAACGGAGAGAATCTCCAAAGTACATTATTGTTTTTGTAAATTCTGGGTTATCCATATACTTAACTGTGGAATACACTGCATTATTAATAAAAACAGTTACAGTACTTGCATCAATCTCAATGCGATTATTATATGCTGCTGGTGCTGTTTGCATGATTCCTGGAGTTTCAGTTAACAGAATTTTTATTGAGAAGTTACTTGTACCCGGACTATAATCTGTTACTTTCACATAATACGGTACAATCTCCATCATATACTGCGAAACATACGGGAATAAAACAGGTTGATTACCGAACTCCTTATATTTTGTATATGTAGCTATTCTGCCAGCGAAAATACCATACGGAACAGATTCTATTATAGGATAGTAAAAATTAATATCTAAAAGTGGTCGAATATATATGCCTGATAAGGGTGTAGTTACGGTTGCCAATACAGTTTGTGATAGAGACTGCGATATCTTTAATATTCGGTTTTGTGGTCCATTTGATGCGACATACACATTCTTAAATGAATCAACAAATATGCCTGCAGGACTAGTTATACCAGAAGCAAATGTCTTAGTTATTCCACTATTAGGTTTAACTTCAATTGTTCGGATAGAACCATTCCCTGTGTCCGATACATATAACATTCCCGAATAATCAATGGCAATATCCGTTGGACCATTAAATCTTGAGTAATTGGGTATAGTGGGTGCCTGTCCTTGCGGGGGTAGTGGTGGTATAGCACTGAATCCTTCTATGTTTCCTGAAATTCCCGATATACCCCCAACTATTGCAATAGTATTTGGAGATGCAACTAATATTTGATATACTGTATGCTTTACGACATCGCATGTATAAATATACTTTCCAGCATTATCCAAAACTAACCCTACAGGAGACCCTAGCCATGTTGCAATTGTCGACACTGTTCCAATAGGTTTGCCTATATTTGAAACTGAAAGTACGATTTTTTTAATGGATCCATTCACACCATTCACATCTGAAACATATAAGATTAATCCAGTAGAATCTATGATAATTCTCTTAGGATTATCTAATGTTCCTCCAGATAAAGTAACGGTTTCTACCTCCCCAATAGTTAGTCCACTTACTACAAGTCGTTTAATGGTTTTAGTTGTTCCTGAATCTAAAATGTATGCATAAATTTTACTAAATTCATCAACGCAAATAGAAATAGGAGTGGAATATGTTCCAGCAGATTGAGTAGATAAAACAGATGATGTGTAAGGTCGTGTAGAACCTGTTCTCGTTAATGGAGCTTTTGTAAAGGCATTAATTTGGGAATTTGTAGAGTCTGGTGCGTATATTTGTAGGCTTTGGTAAGTTGACTTATATGCAGGATCTACTGTGTAGTACTCATTTGATAAGCCGGGATACTGGAATAGAATCTTGTTTGGAGGTGTATCAATTGGGAGAACTGTGTCGGTAACACTTGTATATGCGATATTTTTGTAAGAATAAACTTCACCAGTAATTTCTAGAGATGTCGTATCAGCCTTAAAATCATCTTTCCACGATAATCCGGGATCGGACCATGATGCATCGTATGCTGCTGTTGAGTTTTTTGCAATTACTTGTCCTTTAACTCCTCCCAATGGCATTACACCTGATGCTGACCATTTAACATCATAATCGGCAGCCGAGTTCTTAATTAATGCCTGTCCAATAGATCCTCCTGCGAGTTTATCTAATGTTGGTCCAGAGTATGTGTATCCTGATATGAATACATTGTATCTAGTATTAGTTGATCCATTCAGTTCAGTTAGATTAAATCCATTCGCATTGTATGGTGCATCCAAGAATGTAAGTATTCCTGTTTTGTAATCAAACACGAATGGAAACGATTCATCACTATCAATAATACTTGAGTTTGTACTTGTTAGAGGAGTTACTGCTGTAGATAAAGCTACCTGAAATTTAGGGGCAAAATCTCGATTTATAAATGGATCTACCCAATTCTTAAATCCGGAATTCCATGCTATACCTACTAATGCAGGTATATTCGAAATATGGACTGACATCATCCTAACAAAGTCTCGTTTTACAACGATTGATGCTGCAAGTGCAGCGGTCGCTCCTTCTTTTAATTTTGAAGATGCTAACAATACATTATCACCTGTAACAACTTTGGCTGTATAATTGCCTTCATTATCAGCCAGAATTGGGGTTTGTGTTGTATCTGTTTTAACTTTATTAGCTGCATTATTCTTGAACAAGTAATCCAGTTCAGAAATCTTGGCTTTCGATAAAGACATTTGCTTATTAAAATAAAGTTATTTAAAATTTAAATTATTATACGATATTGATTTCAGTTAACTTAATCTTATCTGTGAAACGTACATTTATGTAGATAAAGGAGGGGACTTTGTAATTGCCTGAATCATCAAGAGCTTTATTCATCTGAATACCCCATACAGTATTGTTATTTTGAGGTGTTGATGCTCCGCATGCGCCAGCATCAGTATAGTACTGACTTGCATCATACCATGATGTAACATTATTAGCAGTATCTTCCCACTTGACCCATAGATTCGTAATATTTCCAGCAGTAGCCGCTGTATTACCTAACCTGACTGTAAAAGCCTTCAGTACAGCCGTAACAGCTACCTTCAATGTCAGGTATTTACGAGATGACGGGCTTGGCATGGCAGGGGAAGCAACTAGAAGATAAGTTGATGCTAAACTTGCTGACTGATCTGTAGCATGGAAGTTTCCAGTAAACGGATTGTACTGAACATCATAGTTTGTAAGGGTTGCAGAATTGAAATTTTGAATCGCAGATGCCGCGGGGTTATCTGTAGCTGTTCCCTGTATTGTTGCACTCGCAATTGATACTCGTGTCATTGAAGACAAACCCGAAATTGTAGTTCCTCCCTGACCCATGGGAATTGTAGTTTCATCGGGAGCAGAACCAAGGTAACCAATAGATGTCTGTGTGAAAGAACTTGTACTTGGGTTTCCAGGGAAGAACTGATCTACATATGTTGTGGAACCTTGACGATTGTTAAGCACGGTCATACTTACTCTCGATGCACCGGCTACGGTTACATTAAACGCAGCACGGTTAGCGAACCGTGGATTGGTGCCTGAAGGTGGGTTATTAGTAGGTTGAGAATACGCCGTGTCAAAATTTGTACCATATCCTAAATTTGATACTGCATTTGATCCAGATCCCGCATTGCTAAATTGTACATAGGTTAATAGGGATGAATTGTATACGATATTGTAGAAGTTATCAATTTGTAGCAACTTCGCTGGAATTGTAATAAAACTTCCAGTTCCATAGTACTGAACACCGCTGACAGTACGTGTGTTTTGAGATGTAATTGTCACCGTGGCTGTACCGTATGTCACAACTGGGTTGCCCATATTGTCCGCCGCACTGACTTGTATGGGAATCCTTACTATATAACTACTTCCAGTTCCTGATCCTCCAGCAAGTGCAGTGCTAATCGTAACAGGGATTTCGTAGTTTCCAGCTGCTACTGTACCTAAAGTAAATGACGGTCGTATAATGCGATTGGGGCTCTGATATATTCCGGTTACACGGTTATTGAATAATGCCGTATTGATGTATTGGAAAGTAGTACTATTTGCTGAGCAGCCTGTATTGTTGTAATCAAATGTTAGATCGTATTGTACAGAGTTTCCTACGAGTGTCATTTCGTAAGTAAGACTTTTACTATCCTGAATGTATGATGATCGACCTGTTGCACCATCAATCCAAGCATTCAGTCCGATATTTCGCACAAGGGCAAGATTGTCTCCAGCCAGTCCACTTCCACTGCTACTTCCACTGCCAGTCAAGTGTATTTCCCATGAAGCAGATGTAGTCTGTGATGAAGCAGGTGTTCCCGAAACTGCCCTTAGATTCGCAACAACGGTTGATGTTGTGATACTTGTGATCTGACCAAAATAAATAATAGACGATGAGGCAGTCTTATCAATTAAATTGACATAATCGCCTACAGAAAACGCTCCCAGTGAACCGGAATATGTAAATGTTTTATTTATAGGAACAGTTTCACTGACCAATAATGCCGGACTTATTGATAAATCAACTGGCTTGAAACCAGCTCCAGTAGCTCCTGTCCAACCCGTAGCTCCTGTAGAACCTGTCCAACCTGTAGAACCGGTAGAACCTGTCCAACCTGTCCAACCTGTAGAACCTGTCCAACCCGTAGAACCTGTCCAACCTGTAGAACCTGTCCAACCTGTCCAACCCGTAGAACCCGTATCTCCTGTCCATCCTGTAGCTCCTGTCCATCCTGTAGAACCTGTCCAACCTGTCCAACCTGTCCAACCTGTAGAACCTGTCCAACCGGTAGAACCTGTCCAACCTGTCCAACCTGTCCAACCTGTAGAACCTGTCCAACCTGTCCAACCTGTAGAACCTGTAGAACCTGTAGCTCCCGTAGAGCCTGTCCAGCCTGTCCAACCTGTAGCTCCTGTAGCTCCTGTAGCACCTGCTCCACCACTTCCAGAAGATATTGAGGTACTTAGGGTATCGCCTACATATATGTAACCCGTAATATAAATGCTATTAACTGTAATAACATCACCATTAACAGTGGTTCTAGTTGTTAAGGTAGGAGGAACACCATTTAAAAATGTTATAACTCCGCTCTGGTAATCGAATACGAAAGGGTAAGTAGAATCACCAGGAGAAATTATACTGGTAGATGAGAAAGTTCCAGTTGTCGGCGCTATGTCGAACCTAGGGGCGAAATCGCTATTGTAGGATGGAGGTACCCAATTCTTAATTCCTGTGTTCCACGATACACCTGTTAGTTGACCCCCATACTGTCCTTGCACACCAGTAATATCGTGTACAGATGTCATTTTGAGATTAGTCTTTTTCTCTACGGCTACTGGTGTTGCAGCTAACGATTGTGCCGCGCCTTGTTTTAGAACACTTACCTGTGTCCATACATTATCCGCACCAACAATTGTAGATGTATTCAAAGTCTCATTACCAGCGGAAATAACCACAGTGGTATTGTCCGTCTTGACTTTTCCTGCTACAACGCGCTTGAATAACAAATCAGTTTGAGGATTGGTCGACATTTATACTCCTTTAAATAGGTTTTTTTTAACGGATAACTATTTCAGAAAGTTTTATTTTTCCTGTGAACGCAATATTTACATAAATGAAACTGGGATTAGCATACCCGCTTTCTGCAGCTCGGTTCAATTTAATGTTCCAAGTCTTTCTATCATATGTTGTACCATCTTGACATCCGTTTGGTTCTTGCCATTCTATTGACGCATCGTACCATCCATAGCTAGACAACGCTCCAGAACTACTGCCCCAATATACCCATAAGTTAGATACATTTGTCGCAGAAGCACCAAGACTTACATAAAATGACCTCTGAATAGCTCCAGTATCGAGTTTCAATAGTAAATATTTAGTTCCGCCAGTAAATGTTACTGCGGACGGAAGAACATATTCTGAATTCAAACTTGATGTAATATCATTTGACGCATAAAAACATCCATCGAATGGATTATACGCAGGATCCCATTTCGTTAAAGAATTTGAGTTGAATGAAATGATATTTGATAGCGCCGGAGTGTTTGGTGTGCTGTTTTCTGAATTTGAAATTGAAAATCGTGTTTGAAGGGTTATTCCTGAAAGTGTAGTGAATCCTTGATTCAATGGAATTACTCTTTCATTTGGTATTCCTGATAAGTATCCAATATTCCGCACAGATGATGCTTGTCCAGTATTTGTTGACGGAAAAAACTGTGGATACCTTTGAGTTTTACTTACTGCATTATTCAAATCTGCACTCACTGCAGATGTTCCAGTGATTAATAGTGTGATCGAAGAACCGTTATAATAATTCACATTTTGTGCGGAAGGGCTCGGATATGCACTATATGTTGGAGGATTGTATACAAGCGTATTATTCAAGTATGATCCCGATACACTTCCTCCAAATGTTACATAATTAAATCCACCTGTAGAAGGACCTACAATATTGTATATATTATTAACTCGGAGAGCACGAGATGGAATAACAATCAACGAGTTTGGTCCATAGTAAGTTATACCGCTTACAGTAATTGGGCTTCCTTGTGTTACAGAAATTGTAGGATAAGTTACTATACCTGGATTTCCCATAGTATCAGATGGTGTAATCGTTATTGGTATTGTTCGAGTAATTATACTACCATTTCCTACACCTCCTGCATTGGCAGTAGTGATAGTTAAATTTACATTATAATTTCCAGCAACTGGATTTATTATCGTAAATGTTTTTGAAACAGTATAATGCGCCTGACCAGAATTTAAACTATTATTATAGAACTGTGTTCGAATTGAATTTGCAGTATACGCATTCGCAGTTATGGCAGGTGAGTAACTAAATGCTAAATCGTAGTATGATGAATTGCCAAAAAATGTTACAGAATAAGTTATTTCATTTGTTATTTGGTTATATGTATAGCCTATATCAGCATCGTAAATAAAAGCATTCAAACCCATATTTACGACCATCTCTTCCAAATGATTTATACCTGTCCATCCTGTATCGTAATCTCTTGATGAAAGTTTTGTAAGTATACTTCCAACTGCTCCTCCAGTAGGAACACCTCGACCTGTTGGACCAGTAGGTCCTACAACAGTAGTACTTCGGGGCAAAGGGATATTTGAACCGACATATATAAGATTAGACCATAAGTTTACTCCATCACCTATTTTCATCTGTCCTGTATCAGATTCTACTCCCGGTTCACCGGAGAGTAGGACGGTTGTGGAATTCAACCATCCAATATATGTATTTCTTCGTAGCTCGAATCGTACTGATCGAGTACAGGACATTGTTTAATTCTGTCAAAAATACTTGGCAACTTTCAACTTACTTATCTTCACAAAATGTTGTTGCATTGGCTTCTAAACTATCTTCTTGAATATTACCATCATAGACTACTTCTTCACACTGCTCGGCACATCCGTTATCTACATTACCATCATAGACTATTTCCTCGCACTGCTCGGCACATCCGTTATCTACATTACCATCAAGAATGCATCCACCATCACCGCTTCCATCATAGACAATATCAGTACATACATCGGTAGAAAAGCGACCAAACGCAGACAGAAAGTATGCTTCCACAACACCAGAAGTTGATCCAGTTGTGTGCTGAGTTTCCTTTATGACCTTTGTTACACCGCAACACCAACTGGGTTTGTAAGCTTTAGCTATAGCTTTTCGTCTAGCTCCTTCTGTCCATAAAGATGAATCACCAGTCTTGTTCACGAAACTCCGTTCTTTTCCTGTAGCTTCGTTAAATGGAAACCGAGAAATATCGGGAATTTTTTGTTTAACTTCATATTTGTATGACATCCATCCAAATATGAGTACGAGTAGTACAGCAGCAGACGCTGCAAAGACATTGATGTCCATCTGTATTTGTAACTAGAAAAATGATCACAAAATTCTGTAATTATAAGTAGATTCATCATCAACTGTATTCACAATTGTAAAACTGATTCCAGGTATCAATTGACAAACAAATGCAGGAGGAGCGTATACGGGATCAAATGTATTTCTTGTTATGATAATCGTACTTGTAGAAAGAACATTAGAATCTTCGACAGTAACTGGTGTTGTTCCACTTGCAGTAAATGTTCCTGAATGACCTGATGATCCGGCAGGTCCTTCTGGACCTACCAAATTTAATACTTTTTCCCATGAATCCATGGACAAACCTTAGTGTACATATTTTTTTCGTATGAAAATGCTTATTTATGCCCTTCGGAGATACAGCCATCCATCATTTGTATTGAGGTAAAAATCTCCTACACGACCAGCATATGGCGCCCAAAATGGAGCCGCTGGCGTACCATCCGTTGGATCTTGGGGTCCAGAATAGATAATAGTACCAGTTATACCAGTAGGACCAGTGTAACCTGTGTAACCTGTGTATCCTGTAGGTCCTGTGTAACCGGTGTAACCAGTGTAACCTGTGTAACCTGTAGCTCCTGTGTAACCAGAGGCTCCTGTCCAACCCGTAGCTCCTGTCCAACCTGTAGCTCCTGTCGCACCTGTCCAACCCGTAGCTCCTGTCCAACCCGTAGCACCAGTCCAACCTGTAGCTCCTGTAGCTCCTGTAGCTCCTGTGTATCCAGAGGCTCCCGTTACACCTGTGTATCCTGTATGACCTGTGGCTCCCGTAGCACCAGTCCAACCTGTGGCTCCCGTAGCACCAGTCCAACCTGTGGCTCCCGTAGCACCAGTCCAGCCTGTGGCTCCAGTCTGACCTGTAAATCCGGTGGGACCAACTAGATATAACTCCTTAACCCAGGTCGCCATTTTTAATAAGACTTATGGTAATATTAACTTATATAGAACGAACGATTGGGTATCTAAATAAAAATCTCCAATTCGTCCACTCACACCCGGTGGGGCTGATCCTGAAAAAATAGTAGCACCCCGTGCACCTCCTAAATTCACTGTAAATGTTTGAGGTCCAGTTACTGTTCCAAGAATATTCGTGATTCGAGCAACTCCAACCGCTCCTTTCCGATGATCGTAAGATGATACAATCCCTTCGAATGAACCTACCGTGTTAAAAAAAACTATAGTGTTGCCCGACATGTATGCCAAATCCACACCAATCGTCGTAGCTAACGATTCCCCTTCAATCGGTGCTTTATCTAAATTTAAATTTGCACTTGACAAAAATATTGGTCCGGTAGCTCCTGTAGGTCCTGTAGGCCCGCTTGATGTAGCTGATCTTGGATCTGATAGAGATGCCGGAGCTCCGTCGCGCCCTGTTGGACCCGTAATTCCGCAACAAGGATTTTTATTGTTAGTACGCGCTTGCCCGTAGTATGCAGATGTAGGCACACGGCTTTGTATTCCTAAATCTCCAGCTGTAGAGATGAATGACATATTATAAATTATGCTTTAATTTTTGAACGCACCTAAGGAATTATTTAGTAAATTGATACTGTTCCAGTTATTGGATTATTACCAATAGTACCTGAAGTAATCATTTGCACGATTAAACTATCAGATGAACTAAATGTTTCCGAAAAGTTGTTGACTAATACCGATTGATTAGCACTATTCAGAGTTAAAGTCGCAATTGGAGTTCCAACCGTATTTTTGTATAAATTGAGTACGAAGCTATCTCCTCCTGCTAACGGGCTTCCAGCTGCAAACTTCATTTCATAAACGATTCCTCGCTGTGCAAATTGAGTGCCAAACACTGTAGCATTAAGATTTGCATAAGTACTTGTTCCAGGTAATAAGTAGTGTGTGTCATTACCAATACTTCCAGTTATTGAGTAGAATATGTTTGTAGTCTGGGTATTCATAGAAAATCCTAATGTACTGGCATTTGCGTTTGAGAGATCAGTTGCAGCCATCTGAATATTTCCAAGAGTCCGTTTAATATCATTCGTAGTTCCGAAAATCGTAGATGTCTTCAGTTCAATAAACGATCCTTGATTTGTATTACTTGTTGTTTCGACGCCTATAATATTTGTTCCAGTTCCCGTCGCACTCACGATGACATCCCGAATTGTAACACGGTTCGGACCATCAACTAAAATTCCACGAACAGGACCAGTTCCAGTTCCAGAAACATTGATTGTAATTGCTCGGAATGTTGATGCTGAAGTAAAAGTCAAAGACGATGTTGATACTGAACTTGATTGTACACCGTAAATGTTTCCTGCACCAGTAGCTGTTGAAGTTACATTCAAAACACATGTACGCACTTTTGAAGAGATAACATTGCCTGCGGTTAGTAACGATATTCCTATAAGGTTAACATTTGCTGAGGATGTTAAAGTCATAGTCACATCTTCAATTCGCGATAAATCATTCAGGGTCACCAAAGTCGTTGAAACTGCAACACCTAATTGCTGAACTACAACTGAAAGCGAACTTGCACCTCGTAATGCCACTCCTGCCGGAACATTTATTGTTTCGTTATATACTCCTGCCCGTACTAACACCTGTTCTCCAGATACTGCAAGAGCTAATGCTGCACTAATAGTTTTAAAAGGATTAGAATACCTGCTTGCTGCACCCAGAGTATCATTGCCGTATACAGCATCAACTGTCAGAGTATTACCTATGCTAGTGATGATAGACGATGTAACAACTTCTTTTGTAGTTGTATTGTATGCCAAAGCAAGTCTTTGAGTATCATCTGATCGTACCGGTGCGACATAAAATGATCCAGTCTGACCAGCTACACCATTTAGCTCCGCACTGGTAGCATTGATAACGGTTGTGTAGTTTGCCTGCCCACTGAGACCTGCGAATGCTCCAATGGCAATTGAATTAACGCCCATTCCAGTAAAACCAGCATTGTAACCAATGGCAATAGACTGTGGTCCCATACCATAGTTTCCAGCACCAAAACCTAATGCTACTGATTGTGTATTTTGGTCATTTGTGCCAGCATAGGAACCAATTGATACTGTTTCGTCTTGTTGACCAGTAAAACCGGCAAAGAGACCAATTGATACTGAACTATTTGATGAGCTAAATTGAGCAGCATTAGCACCTATAGCAACTGATTGTGTTCCTTGAAGTATACCACTAGCAGCATTGCTGCCAATAGCAATTGAATCTGTTCCTTGTCCAGTATATCCCGCAGCAGCACCTATAGCAATTGATCCAATTCCTTGTCCAGTCTGTCCTGCATTGTTGCCAATAGCAATTGCACTCGCACCTTGCCCGTAATTCCCTGCTCGATTACCTAAAGCAACTGCACCCCCACCTTGTCCGTTCACTGCAGCACTCTCACCAATTGCAATTGAATATCCGACTTGACCTGTAAATCCAGCGCCGTGACCAATAGCAATTGCATACTCACCTTGCCCGTAATAACCCGCGTCATTGCCGAAAGCAAGTGCATACTGACCTTGCCCTGTATTACCAGCATTGCCACCAATAGCAATTGCATTCTGACCTTGCCGGTAATAACCCGCCTGAAGACCTAAAGCAACAGAATTGTTACTCTGTCCTGTATTACCGGCATTGTAACCAATAGCAACTGCACCACTACTTTGGTTGTATTGACCTGCTTGATTACCTAAAGCAATGGCAATGGAACCCTGTCCTGTAAATCCTGCATTGGCTCCTAAGTGTACTTCTGTGCTACCTACAGCCCATGCACTATTGTCTGAATCCCAGTAGACATAATCGCTCCACGCAACACCATTTGGCTTGAATGTACCTGTAGGACCTGTTGCTCCTGTCCATCCAGTAGATCCTGTTACACCAGTGTAACCAGTGTATCCGGTAGGTCCTGTCCATCCTGTGGCTCCTGTAGAACCTGACTCACCCGTGTATCCTGTGTATCCTGTGTATCCGGTAGGTCCTGTCCATCCTGTGGCTCCTGTAGAACCTGACTCACCCGTGTATCCTGTGTATCCTGTGTAACCCGTGTACCCTGTAGGTCCGGTATAACCACTAGCACCTGTGACTCCAGTATAGCCTGTGTAACCCGTGTACCCTGTAGGTCCGGTATAACCACTAGCACCTGTGACTCCAGTATAGCCTGTGTAACCCGTGTACCCTGTAGGTCCGGTAACTCCCGTCGGTCCTGTTGAACCTGTATTACCTGTATTTCCTGTTGAACCCGTATTACCTGTATTACCTGTTGAACCTGTATTACCTGTTGAACCCGTATTACCTGTTGAACCCGTATTACCTGTAGTTCCTGTAGATCCTCCTGCCGGTCCTTGCGTACCCGTGATTCCTGGCGGACCCGTGATTCCTGGCGGACCTTGAGCTCCAGTACTGCCACATACTAATTTTGTTTGTTGAGCAGTCCATTGACTCGCCGAAAGAAACGGCATTATGTTTAAACATAGATTTTCATAAATCTGCCTTAACACAAGTAATGGCACAACCAACATATCAAGAACTGTTGGCAGAAGTCTATGAAGAAAATGCCAAAAGTAACTTAGTTTATCAACAAGAGTTTGAAAATGAAGATGCAGAGCCGTATGAGGATCAGGATTACTCCGATAACGACTTAGAAGATAAGGACGAATTCAATAAGTTTCAGGGTAACCGTGGAAAGCCTGAACATGTCATTAAACCTAAAGCAAAAACTGATATAACCGGCAAGACCAGTTACAATATCGATAGACATATTCGGACACACGCCATCAATATTGACGGACGGTTTCGTGGAAGTATTCTTATAACTAAACCAGCAACGGTATGTGGTGATACAAGCACTACTTTTTTAGCATCAAATTCTGCAAATTTTGCATTTAATCCGTCAAGGCAGTACAAGAATGTACATTCGATTCGTCTCACTTCATTCGAGTTTTATAACAGTTTCTATACTTACTCTGCGATTGATCCCGTAACTGGTCTTGGGCGTGGAAATACAACATTTACCTTTTTAGATTTTGGTCTTATTTCTGCTGGACCTTTTCCATCAACGCCTCTTAGTACATACGATTTTACAATACAGAATGGAAATTGGGTAATTGTTGACCCAATTGCAAATCCGCAAGCAGATTTCTATAATTTACTGTATATAATTCAGGAAAAAGTCAGACAACAATTCCCAGCTTATAATCCATCATTTATTGTAGGATTAAATCCAGTTTCGAATTTAGTATACTTTCAAGATCCAAACCGTTATTTTGCAATTCAGTTTCCTACCACAACTGATAATCCATATGGTAATGGTATGGGGTACAATCTAGGATTTTACGGAAAATATTATCAGTCTGGACTTGGACCAATTATTCCACCATTTGATGTTTTTGATTTGAATTCTATCGGCGGAGATACAATTTACGATTCAGTTGAAGATACGTATGTCTACTTGAAAATCAACGATTACGATATTATCAAGCACCTGAACGCCGATCAAAGTGAATTTGGAGCTTTCTTGAAGATTCCACTTAATGCACCCAAAAATACAGTTCAGTTCATGAGTTCTACAACAAACACAACTCAGCGCGAGTACACTTTTCCCCAACCAACCAATATATCAAGTTTCTTATTTGAGATGTTAGATGCTTATGGAAAGACACTTCAAATGAACGGATCAACTTTTTCTGTAACGCTTGAAATTCAGGAGGTCTTGCAGTCAGATATTTACGAAAAAATGTTAGAACTGTAAGTATAATATGGAGAAGTCAGTCATAGAACAGATTCAGGATCCATGGGTGGAGAACCGTTACAATATGACTTCTACTTCAGCGCAGTACCCTGCTCCTCAGCACGGAGGTCGTGTTCCGAACATCAATGCTCCCGAGTCTCGTGACTTCCCGGCCCGTCAGTATTCGATGTACACTGGCGGCACACCTATTGCTGGATTCACGCCTCGGCAGGATCTTATTGGACATGTCCATAAACCTACGCCATTGAACGAAGTGTTTTTCAGCGAGGCGAATATTGAGAAGCTTCAGGTAGATATTCGCGAACAGGTCTATCGCATGAGCGGACCCAAGAAGTTCATGATCGACCGCCAGAACGATGATGACTTAAAAATCATTATGCGCAGTTACTACCTTTCATATGCCCAGAATAATCCAGCCACAGTAGCTGAAGAGCTCGCTGATCTGAACGGTCGTGTTGTTGGATTTGCCGCGGGTCGTATTTACTCAGAGGTTGATTTCTACCAGTTCTATCGCAAGGATCTGGAGGAGTTTGCTCCACCTATCGCCAATCCAATGAATACAGCCTCATACGGAACTCGTACAGGAGAACTGAAGTCGTTTTTTTAACACCTAAAATCATTTAACATGTAATCAATGGAACTCATAAAATTTTACGGAAAGACATACGGAAAGGAAAATTCCCAACTGTATGTATTTGAAGAAACTTGGGACTCATTTCGCCCTATTTCCAAAGTTGTTTGGAATGGTAAGAAGTTTGAAATAGTTGATAGTATGTACAAGTCTGACTTGTTTAGTCAAGCGTACGGTTACGGAAGTATGGAAATGAAGATTCGCTGCCGTAATTTAACTGCCGAAACAGAACTTGAGAATGCAGTTGATATACCAAACCCTACAGACTTCTGGGCATGGTGTGGAACTCCAACTGAATGGGTTCGTGATCGTTTTATTGCTGTGAGTTCTAAGTGTGGAGACAAGAACTGGAAGAAGTTTGTGATGTATTCGAACTCTAAACCACGAACTTTACGCCATGCTCCGGCTGGGCGTTTAACTAAGCGTTTACTGCGTAGGTAATTTAAAATACAAATGAAGGTCAACATCATTTCAAATTTCAGACCTAAGACTGGACTTATGCAGGATGTAGGAGTTTTACGCGGCATTCTTTCAGCAGCGTATGGCGAAGATGTAAAAATGTTCCGTGTTCCACATATGCTTCCTGAATGTCCTGAAGCTGATGTGAATATTTTTCTTGAAGTTGTGAACCCTGCCCTATTTCCATTTGCTGGAAAAAATATTTGGATCCCAAATCCCGAATGGACTTACCGTACATGGATACCTTATATTGCAATGTTCGATGAGATTTGGTGTAAGACGCAAGAGTGCCTTGATATTTTCACAAAGTATACTTCCAATGCTCGGTATATTGGCTGGACATCAATTGATAAGATTTGGGATACTGAAAAGCACAAGAAGAATTATTACAAGGCAATTGTTCCTGTAGGTAAAAATATTTTCCGTAATCCCAAACCTATTCTCCAAGCATATTACCGTATTTTGAATAACGATCCCAAGATGTACTCAAAGCTTCCAGCCCTGAATATTGTTTACGATCCATCCGTGATTCAGTTTCATGTTCCCGAAGAAATTAAGTCCAAGGTTCATCTCCACGATAAAGTTCTTGGTGAAACTGAATATGATGATCTTCTGCGTGAGTGCGGACTTTGTATTTGCATTTCAGTATGTGAAGGGTTTGGTCATGCAGTTAATGAAGCTCTGTCTGTAGGTTGTAATCTCCTAATTTCACCTATTCGTCCATTTAAGGAGGATGTTGTAGGTGAAGTTCAAATTGGCGTATATTACGGCGAACAGTCCCAAGTAATTGATCAGACTGAGTGTATTGGAACTATGGTGGATACGAGTGTCTATTCTATCATGGACGCACTTGAAGAGTATGTAGATACCCCTCTGAAATCAAAGCAGTTAGCTTCTAAGTTCTTACGAGATCTGTATGTAGCCAATACTATTAAATGGGGTGAAAAGATGAAGGAATTTCTGGTAGGTGTAAGCATTCCTACATATTCCCTAAAAGATACTTTCGCAAAGGAAGCTGATCTCCCCGATATTTCGATCGTGACAATCACCAAAGATCGTCGTAAGTTTATGCCGTTGGCAGTATACTCTTATATGATTCAGTCATACCCTGAAGATAAGCTCGAATGGGTAATTGTAGATGATGGTGATGATCCAATCGAAGATACGCTTTTTGGAGTTCCCAATGTGAAGTACATTAAGTGCGATAAGATGAAGGTAGCCGATAAGCGTAATCTTGGTGTCCAGAATGCGATGTACGATATTGTGTGTATGATGGACGACGACGATGTTTACCCCAATAATTCAGTACTTCAGCGAGTAGCTATGCTTCTAAAAGAACCCAAACGCGAATGTGTGTTCTGTACAACGATTCCATGCTACGATATCATGAAGTACTCTTCATTCATGAATGTTCCACCAATTACACTTCCTATGTCCCAGCGAGTATCTGAAGCAAGTCTTGGATTTACTCGTAAGTTTTGGGAGGAACGGAAGTTTGAAAGTGGAGTTCAAATTGCGGAGGCTGATGCATTTATTCGCGGTCGCGAGCAAATGTGTCGGGAGATATCTCCACAAGAAGTTATTGTAAGTTTAGTTCATCCACTCACGACTTCATCTCGTCGCGCACCTGAGATGAAAGAGCCTAATGGATGTCATTACGGCTTTAATGAAAAACTGTTCGCGTTAGTGTCTCAAATCGGTGAAGATTTAAAGACCGAACATGCGGCGTAGTCCGGACTTGCGCGCGGACTTGCGGCGGCGTCCACCCTTGGGGGCCTCGGCGGGCGCAGCGGCGGCTGGCGCGGCCATGTCGGCACCTCCCTTTAGGACAACGCGTCCCTTGGGCTTCATTCCGAGCTTGCGTAGCGTCTTGCGGATCGTCTTCGCTGAGACCTTGCGCGCAGACTTGCGGTGGCGGCGGCCGCCAACAGGGGCTGAGTTTCCGGCAGTTCCGTTGAGTACAGTGGGGTTAGCGTATCCCTCCATTTTGTTTTATATTTACCTTCAGAGAAATTGTTTATGCCGAGCAGGATTGGCAGGGCTCGACCGTGAATTTTTGGGCGGCGGCGGCTGCCTTTGTACGCAAGTAATAACAACCAGTCTTCAAACCCTGCTTCCAAGCGTAAATATGCATAGACGAAATCTTGGCATATGTGGGCTCGGCAAGGAATAGATTGAGTGACTGCGACTGGCAAATGAACGCTGCACGGTCACGAGCCATATTAATTAGCGTCTTCTGTGGAATTTCCCACGCCGTCTTATACAGTTCCTTCAAATCATCGGGGATCTCCTCAATGTTCTGAATTGACCCATTATGATTCATGATCTGTTCACGAGTCCATGAATTCCAAAGTCTGAGCTTAATCAAATCTTCTACGAGATACTTGTTCACAACCATGAAGTCGCCAGCGAGGACGCGGCGAGTATACAGATTGGAAGTGAACGGTTCAAAACACTCATTGTTTCCAAGAATTTGGGATGTTGAGGCGGTAGGCATTGGAGCCACGAGAAGAGAGTTGCGCATTCCGAATCGCTGGATATCCCTGCGAAGAGATTCCCAATCTAGATTTGAACTTGGCTGGACATTCCACAAATCAAACTGGAACTCGCCACGAGAAATTGGAGATCCAGAATATGATTGGTAATGACCAGCCTTTTCTATTACAGGCATTCCACGCCAGTATCCTTCAACCGTATTTTCAGCTGCCACTTCAATACTGGACTGGCACGCAGCATAGTAAATGTTCTCAAAGATTGTAGCATTGAGTTTTTGGGCTTCAGGCGAAGACCAAGGTAAGCGTAGCATAGCAAATACATCCGCTAAACCTTGAACACCAATACCAATAGGACGATTGCGCGTATTCGAAGCACGAGTTTCAGGAGTAGGATAGAAATTCTTATCAATCACAATATCCAAATTACGAGCCAGAATACGAGTATATGTTTGAAGCTTCTCAAAATTAAACACTCCATTCTCTACAAACTTTGGAAGGGCTAGAGATCCAAGATTACATACTGCCGTTTCATCGGGAGAAGTAAACTCCATGATTTCGGTACACAAATTGGACGACTTAATCGTTCCCAAATTTTGCTGGTTAGACTTGGCATTTGCTGCATCCTTGTAGCACAGGTAAGGATTACCTGTTTGAATCTGACAATCGAGAATCATCTGCCAAATTTTCTGGGCAGGAATAGTCTTACGACCTTTGCCTTCGGACTCATACTTGCGATACATCTTATCAAAGTTCTCACCCCAAACATCCGCAAGACCAGGACATTCGTTGGGACACATGAGTGTCCATTCAGTATTTGCCTCTACTCGGCGCATGAACTCATCGGGAATCCAAAGACCGTAAAACAGATCACGAGCCCGATCTTCTTCTGCACCCTGATTCAGTTTCAGGCGCAGGAAATCCTCGATATCCGCATGCCATGGCTCCAAATATACTGCGAATGAACCGTTGCGCCTGCCTCCCTGATTCACATACTT
>Ga0214921_10000731_pt1 | contig 59059 bp, 23 predicted proteins | sample LL1505_MetaG_FD_177992 | JGI IMG/M metagenome (GOLD analysis project Ga0214921, IMG submission 177992) | Freshwater microbial communities from Lake Lanier, Atlanta, Georgia, United States - LL-1505 | ecosystem: Environmental > Aquatic > Freshwater > Lake | place: USA: Georgia | collected...
AACATTTTACCAATTCAATTGAAAATTATTTTAGTATGTTAAAGTCAAGATTACAAAAGTTAGACGGATTAACACACGAAAAACTAAAAGAAAATATAGAAAAGGTAATAAGAGATATTCCAAAAGAGAAGTATGAAAATATATTTAAGGGAGCATATAATAGAACAGAAAAATATGTAAAGAAACCATCAAATAGAACACGAAAACTAAAAAATTATCTGCCTTAAAATCGGCGTTTTAAATGTGCAAAGGTGTAAAAAGTTTGACTGCATACTTTTTTTTACAAAAAATATTTGAAGCCGAACCAGATGGGGTAAAATGGAAATATTTGGAAATCGAAAAAACCCCAAAAATACACTGAAATATTAGTTTGTTTGCATAACTCGTAATAATTAATTGTATATATATGGGTATTTTCCACTGCATGGAAATATTTGGAAATATTTGGAAATCGAAAAAACCCATTACGTTATATCGTATGTAAAATGTGTATACGATATAAATTATGGTAATAAAATATTACATAAATGGGGTTTTTTAAAACCCCAAAAAACCCCAGATGTATTATCATTATAAACATACATACAAACTATATGATTTTTACTGCATATTTTCAAAATTGGGATCCCAAAAAAAAGCTTGATCTAGATTCGTTGGCGGTTTTTCATTTTGGACATTTTTAAAAATGTCCATTTTGTAAATATGGCTCTCAAAATTTGTCAAAAAACGTGCATAAAGCATAATGCAGCGAAAATCGTTTTTTGATAAAAAGTTTGACTGCATAATTTTTTTATAAAAAAATGAAAAGGGGGTGTCTAAAAAAAATGTTGGAAATAAAATGGAAATTTTCGGAGATAAAAAAACCCCATAATATTTTACATCATTATTTGTTAGCATAATTCATTTATAATTAGTTTTTAAACAAAATATAGTTACTGCATAAATTGAAATGGAAATAAATTGAAGCAAATGGAAATAAAAATACGAGCAAAAAAACCCCAAAAACCCCAAAAAAACCCATTATATAAATCGTGTGTAAATAATATAAAGAATATTATTATATAGTTGTATAATATATAATGAACGATAAATATTGTTGTTTAACATGTGATTTCTATACACAAAATAGAAAAGATTATAATAGACATATGAAAACTACGAAACATAATTTTAATTGTTCGACAGTTATACCACTTGTATGTAATGGTTGTAATAAAGTATACAAAACAAACAGTGGTTTATGGAAACATAAAAGTAAATGTATTAGTGTCAATCTTGAAGAACTCAAAGATATTAGTAATAATTCTCAATTATCTTCTACTGCAATAATCGATTTCATAAAACAGAATAATGAATTGAAACAAATGTTGTTTGAACAAAACAAAAAAATAATTGAGTTATCTCAATCTCATACGATTGTAAATAATAACAACAATAACAGTAACAATCAATTCAATCTCAATATTTTTTTGCATGAAAAATGTAAAAATGCGATTAATTTAGTTGATTTTGTAGAGAACCTCAAAATAACTTTCGATGATTTAGAGAACGTTGGTAATGAAGGATATGTAAATGGTATTACGCAAATATTTATGAAAGGATTGAAAGAGCTTGATTTATACACACGCCCGGTTCATTGTACAGATGTCAAAAGAGAAACGTTGTATATTCGAGAACAAAATGAATGGATAAGAGAAGACCCGGATTTATTGAAAATCAAAGATGCAATTAAAAAGATTGCGTTTAAAAATATACAACAAATTAGCTCATGGAATGAGTTACATCCTGATATGCAAGTATTAGATTCCGACGATTTCAAATTATCGTTTAATATTATGCAAGAATCATTGGGTGGACCTCTTGGTACTGATATTGAGAAAAATAATGACAAAATTGTCAAGAATATTGCAAAAACGGTTTATATTGATAAACAACAATTGATATAATTTATATACATATATTATAAATAAATGATAATAAGAGTGGATTTTATTTTTTCATACTGGATATTTGGGTGGTACATATTGTATATATCGAAAATTATTACTTGTTGTAGTCCAAAATTCGCATTAATTTTAGCTATAATAGAGAACATTATTACGTCATTATCAATAGTAGTCAATGGTGCATCAATATCTACTATAATCAAATCTATTATTGTAAATATAGTTGTAAAATATATACCATTTTATACAATAAGAAACGATGAAATTAACAAAAATGACATTTTTTTCACATTATTATTGTTTGTATTCTATTTATTATGGTTACAATTTAATGGAGTTGGAATGTTAGATGTATACAAAAATATGAACAAGTCATTGATATATAATAAAGGTCATACCCCAGGAATTATGTTGATAGATAATATTTTATACAAATTCATTCGTTAATTTGGTTTGTAATTTGATTTTTATTGGAGAACCTGTTTCGGTTTTCCACCGTATATTCACTATTTCCAATGCTCCCGCTTTCGTTTTCGGTTTTATTAATTTATCTTCTTTCAAAAACGAACATAGTATATCTTTGAATGAATTACAGTCCATATCTCCAATGTTCTCATTATCTCGTTTGAATTGATTCCATATAGTAGTGGATTTCATTTTCTCACCGGTATTCGTTTCCTCCAATTTGGAATTCCACCATTCGACAACCATGCCATAGTAGTTGTTTACCAAATGGTTGGTTTCATTATTCAATAAATCCCGTATGTATTCATCATTTTTATCAAAATTTGCACGTAATTGTGTAATAATGGTTTCACGTTCTCTGCCATTTTTCACCATTTTCTGCGCGATTTCTTTGACTTTGAGTTCTTGTTCTCGTAATTTGTTGATTTCATTGGCTTCGGTTGCCTCGTTCTCCATTATACCATATAATGTTTTGCAACAATACCAAACTGCACGTAATATCTCTGCGGGTTGTTCGTATTTCAATAAACAATTAATATAGCATATACATTTGGTATTTGTTATCCACTCAAACATGAACGGTGCCTTGTCAAATTTATCAATGGTCGTATCCAATGAAACCAACCATGCAAAATGGATGTGTTCGTTTTTCTTCAAATCTCGTTTGATTTTATCACGCGAAGTACTATTGACTTTGTTCGAATACAACTTTGAATCGGCTAATACAAAAAAGTCTTTGAATTTTAAATGGAAATCACCTTGGCCGCCGAAATTGTGAACATCCACCAATTCAAATCCCTCAAAATCGCGAAACGCCACGTTCGCAATTTCGTTGAACTTGTGTTCCCCTTCTTTCCCAATCGTGACAACGGCCTTTTTCTGTGTCAATGCGTCGATTTTTTCAAGCGCTTTTTCAAACGAGTTTTTATAATTATCGTTTTGTTTGTCTTTTTCACTCAAAATCGCCTTCATGTTCTCCAATTCATGATGAATAATCTTCATTGCTTCTTCATTAATTTTATTGTTATATTCTTTGTCGTTATCTTTTTGTAACTCTTTGTATTTGAACAATTCTTTTTCGAGTTGAATAACTTGGGATTGCATAAGTTCTCGTTCTTTTAATTGAGAACCTTGTATATATTCAAAGTTCTCATTTTGTATAGAAAGACGTTTACTAATTTGTTTTTCCAAGTTCTCATCTTTTAGTTTTAATTCGACTTCCAAAGTAGATAATTTCGATTGCATAATATTGATTTGTTCTTCATATTTAGAATGAATTTCATTTTGTATATTCTGATATAATTCATCATGAGTGAGAACCTGTACACCATTTTTCGCAGAAACGATGGTTTGGTAACCGGTTCTCAACATTAATATTGTTTCTTCGGGTGTAAATGTATATAAATTATCCGGTAAGGTTTCATCAACTGGAATATATAATTGGATTTTTTTAACAATTGTTTCCATACTACAATATAAATGCAAATAGTTTTTATGTATTTTCGAGAACATTGTTTTTTTCATTTGTAAATTACAGTTGTAATTTACAAATTTACAATTGTAAAAAATGTGATTGAATCAAAATTGTGATTTTGTGATTAGTAATATTATTACTGTACTATTTTTGTAATTACAAATGTGATTTTTGTAAATTACTGATTTTGTTGATTTTTCAGATGGTTGAGTTCCGCATCTTTTCCCATTAAAATTATTTTCAATTGTTCTATTTCATTAGAGAACCCGGACCGAATGTTCTCAATTTCTGCGTGTTTTTCGGATAAAACTGTGTTCAGGTTCTCAACTTCTCTGGTTTTTTCTTCGAATTGATTCTTAACATGTAATAGTTCATTGTCTTTGTTTGCAATAATAGAACCCATAGTAGCTAATTCATTTTCTTTTTCTTTGTACATACTTTTCAATTGGTCTAATTCATTGGAGAACCCAGAACAAATATTATCATATTCGGTAGTTTTCATATGAATAATATTGTAGAGACTGTCAACTTCTCGGTGTTTTTCTTCATTTTGATTCTTCATTTGTTCTATTTCTACATCCTTATTTGAGAACATGGAACGTAAACATTCATTTTCATTCGTTTTTTGATGAATTATTGTATTCAGGTTCTCATTATCTCGTTCTTTTTCTTTTATAACATTGATTAAATTTTCATAGGCAGAGCCATTATTCGATATACTATTACGAACATTTTCAAGTTCAGTATGTTTCTCATTGATAATTTGATTCAATCTATTTATTTCAGAATCATGATTTGAGAACCCGACACGAATGTTCTCAATTTCCGCGTTTTTTTCATTAATAACAGAGGATAATTTTTTACATTCATCATCTTTATTGGAGAACATAAGTTTCATTACATCAAGTTCGGATGTTTTTTCTTCAATATTTCTATGTAGATTTTCCAATTCTGGCTCTGTAATAGATACCATATTTCCAGAACAGTCATATCCGTTGTTTGTATTTCTGAGCGTGGCTATTTCATATTGCAAATTGGCAATTGTTTGCATGAGTTCATTCATTTTCAGTTTGATACCATAGTTCTCGTAAGCTAACGTATTTATGATTTGATTCTTATTCATAAGAATATATATTGTATGTAATAAAATATAAACGAGATTTTTCCGTATTTTTGCTAAATACACCATTAATGCAAACAAAACCAATACAAAAAATACAATTGCAATCACAAAGTTAGTATTGTAAAATCTGTGGTACAAAATTTACACAATAGTTTACAAATTTGTTACCATGTATGCAGTTATTATATTTAGGAAAATAATTTCTAAAAATATTTTCTTTTCGTAGTATATAGATATAGAATGTCTACCCCGCAAGTAAATCCGCCAATGCCTCCTTATCAGCAATACCAGAATTTCTACCCAGCTGGTATGAATCCGTATTCTCTTGATCCAAACCATATTTTGTCAGCAATGCAAAATACTCAACTTACCAGCAATATCTATGATGGAACAAACAAAACTCTTTTTGCTGTAAGTGACGCTCAACGTCAATTAACAAGTGAATTGAATGGTGTTACCAAAGATATTAATGATTCTACTGGTAAAATCGTAGGAACAGTTGAAAACCACTCACTTGGTCTTCGTGACGCTATTGAAAGAAATGGCACTGCTACTTTATCAACAGTTGAACGTGTTAATTCACAACTATCCACTGCTGTTGAAAGAAACGGTTCCAATATCTTGTCAGCAACTGAACGTGTTGGTGGACAAGTAAGTGCAGCTGTTGAACGAACCGGAGCAAACGCTATGTCATCCACTGAACGTGTTGGTGGTCAAGTTGGTAATGCAGTTGAACGTAACGGAGGTGCTATACTTGCTGCTATTGAAAAAGTTGCAGGTGAAGGTCGTTTAACCACTACTGTTGTTGATGCTGCATCTCGTCAAGCTGCCAACGACAGTGCTCGTGATATTCTTACTGCTGTTGAAAGAAATGGTGCAAATGCAGTTGGAACATCCAAGGATGCTTTCAATGGTCTTTTGGCTTCTATCGAGAGAAACGCTGGCGAGAACCGTGTCCAAACCTTGACATCTTCTGGTATATTAGGTACTTCTTTAACTGATGTTCGTCACAGTATTTTGAATGATGTCAATCGCAGTGCATCAGATATATTATCTGCCAACACTCAAAATCTTAACGTATTAACGAAACACGTAACTGATGGTGCTTGGGAAGGAAGAACTGCCATGGCTAATGGTTTCCAAAATCTTTCCGAAGAACATTTGAGAACAAAACACGATTTGTCTGCTCAATCTTCACAACAATACGCTTCTCAAATGCTAGAAGCACAAAAACTTGCTCACATCCTTGATAACAAGGCCGATGGTCACTACGCTTCCCAAATGCTAGAAGCCCAAAAATTAGCCCATGTTTCTGATAGTAAATCCGATGCTCACTTCGCTGCTATTATCAGTAAAAACGATAATCAATTTGCTGCTCTTTTATTAGAACAACAAAAAGTAAAGGAATGCCTTGCATCCCAAGCCGCCAACAACTTCGCCATCAATCAATTAGAACAACAAAAAATCAAGGAAGTCATCACTATGCAATTACAAGATGCTAAATACGAAGCCCTTAAAAACAAACAAGAGCTTTCCAAGGAGATGGCCGAATGCTGTTGTGAAGTTAAACAAAAGATTGACCAAAGAACCCAAGATGTTATTAATACCGTTGATACCCTTGACCGCAACAGACTTCGTGACGAAGTTAATACTATCAATAACGAGAACACCTTTTTAAAATTTCTTGATTTTGACAGAGGATATGACAGAGGATATGGCAGAAGACATAGACATAGACGTAGTCCAAGATCAAGATCTAGTTCAAGAGAGAGACGTTGAAGGTCAGGGTCGTCAGATGATTCAAGTTCCGAATCCGAACATTCATGTACAACAAGTATAACAAGGAGCAGCAGCAGCAGTAGCAGCAGTAGCAGCAGCAGCAGTAGCAGTAGTAATAGTTTGAATGATGAAATCAAATCGTATATCAACTGTTTATTTCGTAAAATAAAATCATTCACTGGACCTACCGGACCGAACGGACAAGCTGGACCTACTGGCCAAAGAGGACCCACAGGTCAACAAGGACCAACCGGTCAACAAGGACCCACTGGACAACAAGGACCCACAGGTCAACAAGGACCCACTGGTGAACCAGGACCCACTGGTGAACCAGGACTTACTGGTGAACCAGGACCCACCGGACAACAAGGACCCACTGGTGAACCAGGACCCACTGGTGAACCAGGACTTACTGGTGAACCAGGACTTACTGGTGAACCAGGACCAACCGGCCAACAAGGCCTGCAAGGTCTCCAAGGAATGCGCGGTGCAGCAGGTGACCCAGGGTTCAATGGGGCACCAGGGCCAACCGGACCACAAGGTGAAACTGGCTCACCGGGACCAACTGGACCACAAGGTCCAACTGGATTACAAGTATAATCCTTCATGTATTATAGATTGTCTGACGATCGACTGAATAATAATAATAATTAAAAAAATTAATTATTATTTTAAACTATGGTTAATAAAAATACCCCCTCCCCCCCATCAAATACCCTCTAATCAAAATATAATACAGCATTTTTTCTTTATATATATTTTCAACTAATATAAAAATAAGTTTAATTTATATAAATATAGTATATATAATATATACTGTTATGAAACGAATTGAACTCACGAATAAAAAAATAGTAGAATTCTATGAAAAAAATCCACAACTTGATTTTGAAGCGCTTAATTTGATGTTAATCGATTTTATTGACCAATTGCAGTCAAACTCAAATACGACAATTTCAAGTATAAATTCGCACATATTATCAACTTTAAATGATAGCGTAAATGGTATGACGAAATTAGAATCAACCATTACGTCAGTCAAAGATAATATTGAAAATTTGTCAAATGTAAAAACGTCACATATGTTACAAAATGTGCAACAACCGTTATATAGTTATATAAACTCGTCAGAAGAAAGAATCAATAACAATATTTCGGTATTAAAAGAGTTGACGAATATTGCACAAAACAAACAATCTCAAATATTGAATGAAATGTATGAATGTATAACGAAGAAAAGTCGTCCTTCATCTCCAATGAATGGTAATGAAAATACAGACGACCAATTGGTGGTTTCATTAAGTCAACAATATTGTACTGCGGATTTGAATTTCAAGAAAATTTCAAATAATTCTGCGTCCATAACGATGAAACGTTCCATGAAACCAACAATATTATTGTACACTATGAATCTAGAAAGAAATGTGAATCAGGAAGAATTAAAACCATATACACTGTGCATTGAAGAGAGTATGTGTCATGGTATTTTTCTTTCCCAAAATTCGGGGATTTCATCCAAAGATAATTACAATATTGAAATCAATAATGGTATGATACATGTTTTTGTTCATAATGTCAATTATTCGATTGATAAAATCAAAATAGCAGTAGATATTATTGATAATTTATCCATCAAATTGAAGCAATTGAACAAATCAGACCATGATATTAGTATCCCCAAAGATGTATTGGATGAAATAAACAAAGATTTTCAATTATTCCTATCTCAAAAAGAAGGTATTATCAATGTATTGAAAGAAAGTCACAAGAAAATACTGGCGCAATTGGATGAAATGAAATTTACATCATTGGAAAAATATCTATCGACGAAATTTGCACCAACAACCACGAAACAAGGATTCAAATGTGACTTATGTAAACATTTCACTGCGAATAATTTGAAAGCACTTGCTGCCCATAAACGTGGATGCATTCGTAAAAATACGATGAACATAGAAAACGTCATTATTACACCAGAAAATATCTATGTGTAATATATAATGAGTAAATTTAGCAATATTCGAGAAACAGATCAGTTAGGTGATACTTTCAAAATTAAAAATAAAACATTAACAACTGATGTTTTAAATGAGATTTTTAATGATATAGATGTTATAAAAAACACAAGATATTTAGTAATGGAAAATTGCAGATTTGTAGGAGCAGCAGATGATGAACTCAGAACAATACCTGATTCTATATCTAATTTGACAAAATTAAATACTTTGAATTTGTACGACAGTGATTTGGAAATATTACCAGGAAAAAAAAATCAAAAAAATGAAAAAAATGGAAAAATTGAAGATACTGGACTTTATGCTTTGACACATTTAGAAGAATTGAATTTAACAGGAAATCCTATTATTCTGAATACACATAATGTTTATTTATTACACGACCTTTTTTTAAATAAAAAAAGTCCTAGTGAAAGAAAAAATGCAAGAATAGGTATGAGAATAACATTTTTTAAAGAAAATAAAAACGACAAAAGACCTGTTATTGGTAATCTAGACCTTGTATCTAAACGTTTTAATAAAAGTAATAAACCAGTGAATCAACATATATTATTAGAGTCAGATTTTGAAGAACTTAAAAAAATGGTACCAGAACCAGCACCAGCACCAGCACCAGAACCAGAACCAGAACCAGCACCAGCACCAGAACCAGCACCAAAATTATCATCATCATCATTATCATCATTATCATCATCACCAACCGCACCATCGCCATCATCAAAATCATCAGCACCAAAATCAAAATCATCATCATCAAAAGCATCAAAAGCATCAAAAGCATCATCATCATCAAAAGCATCAAAAGCATCAAAATCATCATCATCATCAAAACGTTCAACTAAAAAAAAAAAATCTACTCCAAAATAATACATTTTTGAGACTATCTAATAATTTTATTCGCAAACAAATTTTATATGTAATATAAACTATAACTAAATCAACAATTTTGAGACTATTAATTCATAATGACCTTTATATGTAATATAAACTATAACTAAATCAACAATTTTTGAATAACTAAAAAATGTTATTTCATTCAAAATAACATTTTTATACCATCTTTGAACCATAAAAGAACCAAAGCATTAATGATATTATACTTCCTACAACAAATCCATTACCGGCGGATGCATCAGATTTACTGATAAAGAAATAAAACAAAAGAGGCATAATAAAGAAAGTCAATAAAATGTAAAAAAGCATGATTTGGGCGAACTTTGTACTTGGCATTTTATATAATATACAAATATATTCTACAAATATAATATGTCTAAAATGTGGATAGAATTTTCATAAAATTACAAGTGTAAAATATGAAATACAAATTGTAATTCACAAAGCATATATGATGTGTTTAGGCCAATTTTATTTGTAAATAAAATAATATAACATGATAATATAAGATGTCTTTATCTTCCCCGCCTTCCCCAACTTCCAATTCGGGACCACCTTCTCCAAGAAATAACATTCCCAACAATTCTAACAATTCCAACAACATTCCCAACATTCCCAACATTCCCAACATTCCCAATATTGACCCTTCATTGAATATTATAGATTCATTCCGTAACATTGTAACAAATATACAAGATATATCATACAATAGTATTGTATCTGATATGTCATTCAATATACCAACTATCATCACCTATATCAAAGATGAAACTATCGTAGAACCTGGATTAGAAATTCAAAACAAAGAAGGTCTAACTGCAAGTGGGGATTATGTAGCATATACTCAATTTGATACAACTCATCCGGAATTATATGACCCACAAATTGAAGAAAAACTATTAGAGAAAGTGGAAACCTATGAAATTGACCCAACAAGTGAAAATGCCATATTATTGAATCAAATCAAAGACTACGCAAGTAAAATTCAATGCTCCGATTTCCATGGAAAGGGAACAATTGACGATTATACAGAATTATTCAAAGCTGCATCCAAAATAGCAAACGAATCGAAATCAATGAATCTAAATATTGATATAGAAGGGTTCGATGAATTCAGTAAAGCAGCCGATGATTTGAGTGAATTATTCAACGGATTTATTATAAAGCTCCAAAATGTCAATATTATCAATGACATTGAATTTTTACGATCAATCAAAATCGCACTGCATAAAATATGGAATTTATCCGAAGTATTTGGTAGATTCAAACAAACCATATTAACAACAACAACCATCCAATTTCCCAAATCAGCCCATGAAACCAAAATAGTATTAGAAGGTGTTATGGACGAAGTCAATTGTGCAATGCAATATATAACTCATTTTGTAACACCTACGTCAAATGTTCCGTATGATGCGGACCTATCACCAGAAGAGAAAAACATCATAAATAAAGCAGTAGCAACCATTGAAAATTGGAATGTAATATGCGAACATGGGGTAAGTATCGCAATGGAAAACAATCCAGATGTAGAATTTATTACACAAGCCAGTAATGAATTAAAACAGACCACATTGAATCTCAAAAGTGCAACAAATGCACTTAAAACAAAATTAGCAGCATTCAATATATACTAATTATTGTGTAAATATTCAAACATATATAAATAATATAAAAATATTATTTATGTTAATAATAATGCAATCATCATCACCCTTTCTATCCGTAGATTTTTTATATGAAATGGCAAATATTCATATATGTGAAAGCAATGAAAATCCGCTTACAAAAATACGCGAACAAAAAAATACACCCATCATATTTATGAAAACAGAATTATTGGAAGAATATGTAGATTTGTTGTTATCAATTCAAAGAAAATATATATTAATTACGTCATCAAATGACGATACATGCGTGCCATATTATGAATATCCTCCAAATAATAGTCGAATAGTAGAAAAGACAAATGAAATATTGAAAAGTAGTTTCCTCATATCATGGTATACAAAAAATGCATGTATAGTACATGAAAAATTAAAACCAGTACCACTTGGACCGAAATGGCAATGGCGAAGCACGTCTTTTTTCGGAGAAGATAAAGCAGAAACACTTTCCATTTTAAATAAATTATGCTTGTTTCCAGATGAAATGATTAAAAATAGTGAATTAAAAAAAAATCTATTGTATTTTAATTTTACAGCATGGACAACAAATGGACCAAAGTTCATACCACATACAAACATACGTAATAAGGTAATAGATGATTTGAAAAATAAAGGGTTTCAATATAATGATAATAATGAATTTCAGTCGTATATGAACGAATTAACAACATACAAATTTTGCGTATCTCCACCTGGTCGGGGAATTGATACACATAGAACATGGGAAGCATTCATGGTTGGAACAATACCGATTATATTATCGTCTCCTTTGAATGATTTGTATAAAACTCTACCTGCAATTGTGGTAGATGATTTTTCAATAATAACAAAAGAATTTTTGAATGAAAAATACAAAGAAATAATAGAAAAACAATATGATTATTCCATTCTTTATACAGAATATTGGAAAAAGCAAATTGAAAATGACATTCCAAAATACACGGCAGTGTTGATTGAACCCCGAAGTCATCCTGCAATGTCATTAGTATTACAAAATTTTGCAAAAAATTTATCAGATGAATGGAATATTTTAATATTGCACGGTAATTTTAATATAGACTACGTAAACAATATTATCAATACTGAATTACTTGAATACAAATCAAGAATTAGGACAATAAATTTAAATGTAGACAATTTGAGTGCAACAGAATATAACCGGTTATTCAAAAGTGAAACATTATATCAATATATACATACAGAAACTTTTTTAATATTTCAGACAGATACATTGATTATAGAAAAAAACAAAGAAATGATAAACGAATTTTTAGAATATGATTATGTAGGTGCGCCGTGGGGTGAAACATATTTACCAGAATTTGGAATACATGAATACAATGCAGTCGGCAATGGTGGACTGTCTTTGAGGAAAAAATCAAAAATGTTAGAAATTCTGGAAAAAAACAAAGAATCTGAATTATTCAAAAAAATGAACGAAGATACATGTTTTAGTTTTCAAAAAAATGTAGAAGTAAATAAACCGGATTTTGAAAAGGCAAAACGTTTTTCAGTAGAAACTATATTTTCAGAAAAAGCATTTGGAATTCATTGTCCATGGAGATGGTTATCTAATGAAAATATGACATATTTAATAAATATGGATAAAAATATATTAAAGCTTATGGAAGAAAACAGTATAATAAAATAAATATGAGTTATAAAAAATATTTTATTACTTTTGCAAATGAAAAATTTGAAGGAGCACTTAAACGCATTACGCGACAGATTTCATTAATGAATGTTTTTGATGTAATACGACCATATACCGATAAGGATTTGGAATCTTTTACAGATTTTTGGGATAGACATGGCGAATTTGTTAAAAATAATCCAAAGGGGCATGGGTATTGGATATGGAAGTCATATTTAACATTAAAAACATTGCACGAAATGAATGATGGAGACATATTAGTATATGCTGACGCAGGGTGTGAAATAAATTATGAAGGAATTGAGACATTGGAATCATTTTTTGATTTGGTCAAAACAAATGATAAAGGTTTTTTGTCATTCCAGTTGAATGATTTAATGTATCATCACGAAGAACGATGGACAAAAATGGATTTGTTCCATTTTTTCGGCGCAGAAATTTTTAGACCAACATTGCAATTACATTCTACTTATTTTGTGTTAGAAAAATGTCCAAATACAATGAAAATAGCATATATGTGGTATTTTACTGTACATAATTATCATTTTATTGATGATAGTCCAAGTATAGCACCGAATGATATGTATTTTTATGAACATAGACATGACCAAAGTGTATTTTCATTAGTAAGAAAGATGCATGAAAGTCATTATATATACACACCAAATGATTTATTCGAAGCGAAATATCCATTTATAGATAAGCGTAATCCAATGTTACAAAGTACAATATATGATAAAAAAATAGTCATTCATACATGGAGTCAAAAGGTGAAAAATCTCAAACAGACCGAAATAGAACATTTTTGGGGATTAGGTGATTTAATACGTGGAGCAGTAAAATTATTTCAACTATCGAAAAAGATGAATTTTGAATTGATTATTGATATACAACATCATCCTATATCAAAATTTCTGAAATGTACAAATGAAAAATACAAAGATTTAGTTAATAAAAATGTTAATAATATTGAGTTTGTCATGCCAGGTGAAGTAGAAAAATACATTGAATCCAATGAAAATGACATTATAATGTTTTTAACAAATGATTTATGCGACGAATCTGCGATAGATGACGAATGTAAAGAGTTTATAAAAAATATATTTAGACCAACCGACTTTTTCAAAGAATATATTTCAATAAAAATGGATGACGTTTCATTGGATGAATATAATATAATGCATTTTAGATTAGGAGACGAAGAATTAGTTAGACAAAATGTGACTCAACCTACTAATGAAATAGTAGATAAATTAATGAAAAACAAAGAGAACAATGATATATTATTGAGTGATTCTGAATATTTCAAGAAATATGTTCAAAAAAACATAGATATTAATATGTTTGGTACGAAAACTGTACATTTTGGATACCAAAATCGTCCATCTGAAATAATGGACACACTGTTTGAATTTTTCTTATTAATGAATGCAAGAAAAATAAAAACATATAGCGTTTATACTTGGATATCTGGATTTGTATATTGGGTTCATAAAATATATGACATTCCATTGGAACAAATGTAATAGTCCCTCGGACAAATGTAATAGTCCCCCCGGACAAATGTAATAGTCCCTCAGACAAATACAAATACAAATACAAATAAATATAAAAAAATAGATTGTAATATAATATAATGAAAACATCATTCATTTTATTATGTTTAATTCAACTTGTAAGTGGTTTCTTTGAAAATAAACGAAATACGTTTACCATGAAATCCAATGTATTTCGTAAATATCCAATTTCAAAATATCAACGGGAATATTTGATGAAACAAATTGAAAATATGACAAATGACGATTCAACAATTTATCATGTTGAAAATATGATGAGAAATAATGATAGAAAATATCCTATTTCAAGATACGAAAAGGAGTATTTAATGAAACGTTTGAATTCAAAAAATACAACAATTCGCGATGAAGAAATGATAGGCAATAATAACGGTTACGAAGAATTGTTTAATAACAAAACAATTCCATTTCCAGCTGTCGGAGGTATTCGTATTATTATAAATAGAAATGAAGGACTAAATCCTTTTACAAACGCTGACCCATTAGATGACGATGATTTATTTGAAAGAAGACGGGGTATATCCGAGACAAAAGATACAAAATCCGAAAATTTCGAAGTAATCAAAAAATCCTCACTCAATTTTACAAATATTGGAGGTTATGAAAATATTAAAATGGAACTATATCAATGTATCGACATTATTAAAAACCATACAAAATACGCAAAATACAATGTTCGTGTACCCCGTGGAATTATTTTTGAAGGTCCTCCCGGAAACGGAAAAACTCTCCTTGCAAAAGCATTTGCAGGCGAATCAAAAACATCTTTTATTGCAGTATCCGGTTCAGAATTCCAAGAAAAATATGTAGGAGTCGGGTCATCGCGTATTCGCGAATTATTCAAATTGGCAAAGAAAAATGTTCCTTGCATTATCTTTATTGACGAAATTGACGCATTAGGTCGTAAACGTTCCGGTGACGGCGAAACTTCATCAAGTGAACGCGATAGTACACTAAACGAATTATTGGTAGCATTGGACGGTTTCAAAAATACTTCGGGTATTTTTATAATAGGCGCAACGAATCGAGTCGATTTATTAGACCCCGCACTAATTCGTCCGGGACGTGTTGATAAACGAATATATATTGGTTTACCTGACAGCAAAACTCGCGAAGCTATTTTGAATATTCATCTGAAAGGTAAGGCTTATGATAGCAAAACAATCATAATTCAAGATTTAGTCGAATTAACGACCGGTTTATCAGGTGCTCAAATTGAGAATTTGGTAAATGAAGCCATGTTAAATGCGCTGAGAAATGATAGAGAAATATTTACAATTGAAGATATCGATTCGGTAATGAACAAAATGATGGTAGGATGGCAACCGAATGAACATGAATTCACTTCAAATGTCATTGATAGTATAGCAATTCATGAAATGGGACATGCCATTGTAGGTATGCTATCCAAGCATCATTCCAAAATGTCAAAAGTAATAATCAATTTATCGTCTCCAAAAACCCCGGCATACACAGTTTTTGAAGCAGCAACTTCTTCTATATTTACACGCGAAGCATTGTTCGAACATTTGATGATTTTATTAGCAGGTAGAATTGCGGAAGAAGTATTTTTCGATGTTTCAGTTACGACGGGAGCAATAAATGATTTTGAAGAAGCATTGAAATTAGCCCAACAAATGATTGTATATTATGGTATGGGCAAACAAATTATATACCCAAGTATGAGTGATAAATATAAGGAAATGATTGATAGTGAAGTCGCAAATCTATTACATAGTGCATATGAATATGCGGAATTTATCATACGAAATTCCAAAGATTTGATACAAGAGGGGGCTGAACTATTGAAACGTGATAAGTTGTTGAAGGCAGAAACTATATTGGGTCTTTTGAATGATAAATATAGGGATCTATTGTCATTGAAAATGAATGAATAAATATATTTAGAAAATATCACATAATATAAAAAATGAAACATTGTTCTCAACAAACGTTAAATAATATAAAATCTTTACCGACATTTAGAGAATTATATACTAAAATAAACCCTATATTATATGATGTAACCCTACGCGATGGATTACAAAATGCAAAAGTGGAGGATTATCCAACAGAGCATAAGAAAAAAGTGTTTCAAAATATAATGAAATCGGAAAATCCCCCCAAAATAGAAGTAGGTTCTCTAACATCCTATCGTATTTTGCCAATTATGAAAGATTCGATTGAAATATATAAATATGCAGTGGAATATATTAATAAAGAAAAACTAAATACTGATGTGTATGTATTGGTTCCATCACTAAGTAAATTGAATATAGCAATAAACAACAAAATACAAAATTATTCGTTTATTACCTCAGTATCAAATTCGTTTCAATTGAGAAATACATCCAGAACATTGGATAGAACAAAAGAAGAATTGAGAACAATGTTTGAAACTTTGGAAAATGGTTCCATTCAGAATAATAAGAAGAAATTGTATATATCATGTATTGACCAATGTCCAATAGTAGGTAAAATAGACAAAGGCTTTATCATAAATGAGTTATTATATTACAATGAAAATTATAATTTTGATGAAATATGTTTGTCAGACACGTGTGGAAATCTTTCATTTGAGAACTTTTTTTATATAATAGAAAATGCGACATATTTAGGAATTCCAACAACTAAATTATCGTTACATTTACATATTTCGAATGAAAACATGGAGAACAGCAAAAAAATATTGAAATATTGTTTTGAAAATGAAATTAATAAATTTGACATATCTAGCCTTGCAACTGGCGGATGTTCAATTACAATAGAAAATAAAAAACTACATCCAAATTTAGCATATGGTATTTTTTATAGTATTTTATATGAATATATTTATGAAAAAATTAATTTATAATATAATTATATATGCCAGGTAAGAGAACTTCTTCCAAAAAAACCATGAGAAAATCCAAGAAATGTAATAACGGTAAAAGACGTAACAGAGTAACAAAACGCTGTCGTTGTAGAAAAGTCTGTAAATAAACAGAAAATTGATATACTTTTTTCAAAATATATCAATCCAATAAATCAAAACAACCAAAATGAAAACACGTAGTCAAACGAAAAATAATATCAGTATTATTCAACCCTATTATGGAGAATTCGAATTGGAATTCGACTTTGATGATGCAAGCAAACATTGGAATGCAAATAAGAAAAAAATAGAAAATGCATGCTATATTTACGTATGTGGTTATGTAAATGAAAAAACAGGTAAAAAATGTATGAAAAAATCAAATTGTGGCGAATGCTGTTATATTCACAGGAAAACTAAAAAATAATATTTTGTTAGCATAAATAAGTTATTTATAAAAATGTACATGTTTTTTTACTCAAAAAAATATATTAGGAAAAACAGGAATAGTATTGTGTGTATATAGAATATACACAATGTTTTCGTCACAGTCGATTATTAACTCGGTAGGACGAAATGGCAGTAACATTGGGCCAACAAATAACTATTGGGGGTCTCCAGACCAAGCCCCAAATATAACATTGTATCCATCAAATACGAGTCAAATAAATACAACTGAATTGGATACAGACCGAAATAGATTGTATATTGGTGGAACATTTAGTAAAATTTTTCAAAATAATGCAAAATATCATTCTATTTATGATATAAGCTCATCCACCTTCAAAATTTATAGTAAAAATTATGGAACAAATGGAACTATAAATGCTTATGCGTTGGATACTTCCAATAATTTATTATATGTTGGTGGTAATTTTACAAAAGTAACTGATAATTTGGGAATAACTACAAATGCAAATAATATTGCAGCATGGGATATTAAAAAACAACGTTGGATAATATTTGGTAACGCTGGTAATTCGAGTGCTTTAAATACGAATGGATTTAATGCTGCATGTAATACAATTACCATTGATCAAAGTAACCAAGAAGTGTACATGGGAGGTTTATTTACTAGGGTTAATTCTATTGCAAATACATTTTTAGATGCGAGTGCAACCCCTTCATTTTTTTTTGCTGTCACATTTGACACATCCACGGTTTCTGGAACATCTATTACTATTTCGCCTCAATATGGATTTACTGGCACATTGAATGGAGGTGCTACTATTGTTAAAAATACTTTCACTAGAACTGGAAATGCACACGTCGTTTTAGACGCATCATTAAGTCAACATGTTACATTACCGGCACTAGGATCTTATGCAGCAGGGATTCAATTCCCAAATTCGGACGGGTTTTCATTGTCTTTTTGGTTCAGGTCTAATAATTCCCAAAATGGTGCAAGAATAATTGAATTTGGAAATACAGGATATCACGTATTCACATTATTTATTTCAAATGGAGCAATGTGGGCAGCGACTTATCAAAATACTACAAACATATCATTGGTTCCAAATGTGAATGATAATGTATGGAGACATTGTGTGTTTACAGCAACTGATCCAGTAGGAGGTATAAGCACATGGTCTGTGTATATAAATGGTTCTCTATTTACAACATATGCTTCATCTGAATATATACCTGGCAGACTTGTAGGAAGTTACAATTATGGTAGTAATTATATAGGAAGGTCAAATACAGCTGGTGTTCCATTTTTTACAGGTGCAGTGGATGAATTTTACGTTCATAGAGGCGTGTTAACAAACGCCCAAGTGAAAAATATGTATCTATTATCAGCATTAAGTGATGTCAATGTACCTGCAAATTATGTTGTAAAATGGAATATACCTAACAAAACATGGGTTCAATTGGGAAGTTTGATTGAAAATGGATTAGATGGTAGTTGCAATATTATTGAATACGACAATGTAAATAATAAAATGTATGTAGGCGGTAGGTTCAGTAAAGTAAGTGATTCTTCATTTGCTGACCAAAGTGCAAATAATATTGCAATCTGGGATATACGAACAAGTAGATGGAAGCAGTTCGGTGGCCCAACATTTGCTACAAATGGTTTGACAAATACATGTAGAGATATAGCATACGACTCATGTTTAAATGTTGTATATGTAGGTGGAGATTTTACATCAGTGAAGGATAACAGAGGAATCGATTTCAGTTTGAATTATATTGCAACCTGGAATATATCCACCCAAAAATGGGAAGGATTTGGTCCATATGTAAGTAATGGTACTAATGGCGTAATATTTGCATATGAATATGATAATGTAAATAAACAAATATATTGCGCAGGTAATTTTACACAAGTGTTTGATACAAGTAATATAGCAACCAATGTTAGAAATATAGCATCATGGGACACTATACAAAAGTGCTGGAAACCATTGGGTACATTCACAAACAATGGAACTAATGCCATTTGTAGAACATTGGCATACGATAGTTGTAAAAATGTATTATATGTGGGAGGTAATTTTGTAACAGCGCGAGATGCGCGAGGCGTCGATTTAAGTTTGAATTACATCGGGATTTGGGATGTTTCAAAACAATTATGGGATGCAACTGGTTCTGTAACAAAATTTGGATTAAATGGAACAAATGGACAAGTAAATGCATATGCATATGATAGTTGCAATAATGTCTTATATACAGGCGGAACGTTCACACAAGTTTATGACACAAGTAATCAAATAATGAATGTGAAAAATATAGCAGTGTGGAATATAGCGAACAAATATTGGAGTAGGTTAGGTTCTTCTACTTATAATGGGTTGGATGCAAGTTGTATTGCATTGGCACTTGATAGCAGTAATCAAATATTATATGTTGGAGGCATATTTAAAACAGTGAGTGATGCCAGTAATTTGGATATGAGTGCAAATTTTTTAGCATCATGGAATGCTGTTACAAATAAATGGTCCAATATACAAAATGTGCAACCATCGGTTGCTGGTGTAGGATTAAATGATTATTGCGACGCATTGCAATACTTTAATAACAAATTATATGTTGGTGGAAATTTCCGAAAATTTATATATTACAATGATGCAAGTTCCAATGTTAACAATAGTGCATATATAGGATATTCATTTGATGCTAGTAATGTGTATGGTAATTTGGTAGAAAGCACAATCACCTCTTTTAATAACTCCACAATAAATGGAGTTGCTACGTTAATCGGTGGTGCATCTATAACAACTAGTGATTATGCTGTTCCAACTGGTTCTTTATTAATAGACTCGTCCAACTTACGATATTTGCAATTACCACAGATACCTGCTTCTACTTTTACAACAACCACTGGTTTATCTATATCTGTATGGTTTAAACTGAATACAACCCCACCTAATAATAGAACATTTATTTTTGATTTGGGTGTAGGAACTGCGACAAACAATAATATTGTTTTGTACGCAACCGATACTAGTAATGGTATATTGACATTTAAAACTTGGGCAAATGCTACAACGTCAGATACATACAATTACGCTGCCCGAAATTTCAACGATAATACCTGGCATCATATAGCATGGACATTTACCTATGTAAGTGCGTCAGTTACTACATGGAATATATATATTGATGGCATATTAACTGTTACACAGAACGTAGTAAATTTCCCACCAGTATCTGTAAGAACTGCGTGTTATTTGGGAACATCCGCATGGCATATTGCTGGACAAGCTGGGTATAATAATTATAGAGGCGGTATTGATGAGTTCTATTTTTTCCCAAAAATATTGAACGCAACCGAGGTTAGTCGCTTATATACACAAACAGTTTCTCCAAACTCTTTATTGATGAATTATGCTGGTATTTTTGATATTACTACAAGAAAGTGGTCACCACTTGGTGGAATTTCACTATTGAATAATGGCACGAATGCATTATGTAGAACAATCGTATATGATAATAGTAACAATAAGGTATATGTTGGTGGTGATTTTACAGCGGTTCGTGATAAGAGACAAATAGATTTGAGTATGAATTATATTGCGTCATATGACCTATCTACCAATTTATGGGGTGCATTTGGAGAATATATTAATAATGGAACCAATGGGCAAATAAATGCATATGCATATGATACTAGTAACAATATAGTTTATTGCGGTGGTACATTTACACAAGTTTATGATACAAGTAATGTAGTATTATTTGCAAATAATATAGCAGCTTGGAATGTGACAAATAGAGTATGGACAACAATAGGTTCAACCGGTTCATCTAGTGCTGTTTTAAAAAATGGGTTAGATTCTAATTGTAATGCATTGGCAATGGATGTAAGTAATCAATTATTATATGTAGGGGGTAATTTCAGAAAAGTAACGGATTTGAGTGCGGCGGACCAAAGTGCGAATTATGTTGCAATATGGAATATAAATACACAAAGATGGAGAAAAATGGGTATAAATATAGCAGTGGATGGTTCAAATGGATTAAACGCATTATGTAGAACCATGGTATATGATACTAATAATAAATATGTATATGTTGGCGGAGATTTTACATTAGTAACGGATACTCGTGGGCAATATCAAATGAATTATGTTGCAATTTGGAATGGGCAAACAAATGTATGGAGTAATGCATTTGGTTCATATGCTAGTTTAGGAGGTGGAAGTGGAACCAATGGAACTATTAATGCGTATGCATATGATAGTAGTAATCAGGTGATTTATGCATCCGGGTTATTTACAACTGTATATGATTCAGTGTACATGAGTCAAACTGCAAATAATATAGCAGCATGGGATATTACAAATAAATATTGGTCAAGGTTAGGGTCATCTACATATAATGGTATTAACGGAACATGTTATACTATGTCAATGGATGTGAGTAATCAAATTGTATATATTGGTGGTCAATTTTATAACGCATCGGACGCATCTAATACTACAATAAGTGCAAATTGTATAGTTGCTTGGAATATAAAAACACAAACATGGAACCCTCTTGGAATTAACCAGAGCAATGGAGTATATAGATGGACATCTGGTGCGGGTTCAACATTCTCAATAAATACAGGTGATGCAAATCAATTTGTTAGAGCTACATTATTAGATGCAAGCAATCAAATATTATATGTAGGTGGTAATTTTCCTTATCTATCCGATTCATCGTGGGTTATTCCACAGAATGGCGGATCCTATATTAATTATCAATTTCGCACTGCGGGTTCATTAATTGCATGGAATATTCCCACAAAAAGGTGGATTAGAATCGGTAACGATGGACCGGTTGAGGGAAGTGTAACTGGAATTGTTGGAGCATGTTATGCATTGGCATTAGAACCAAGTAATAATTTTTTATATATCGGAGGTAGGTTCGATACAGTATATGATTCAGCAGGTGTAATTTATCCATATTCAATAACATATTGGAATATAAATACGCAAAGATATAATTATTTTTATGGTGGTTATCAACAAAACGGATTATGGTTGAATAATTCGTTTGTGGCAACAGTGTATACTTTTTCAATTGATATATCCAATCAATTATTATATATAGGCGGGTCTGGTGTAAATTATGCGATTACTCCTGGATATCCAACGTATCCGCCTCAATCAGGCATACCTATATATGATGTAGCAATTTGGAATATTAGAACTGGTAATTTCTCATCATTAGGACCCGCACCTATTCCAGGCGGTGTTATAATTTATTCAACCTATTTAGATACCTCTAATAATAAATTATATGTGGGCGGAACGTTTACAACATCAACAAGTAATAATATAGCAAGAATTGATATACCCACAAGACAATGGGAATATACAATCGGTGCAGATAACACTGTAAATGCAATGGTTGCATCAAATGATAGAAAATTATATATAGGTGGTAATTTTTCAAAAACGACTATTAGCACGGGCGTTACTACCGCAGTAAATACAACTATATTTGCAAGTAATTGGATTCAGCGAGATATGAGCAGAAATTGGAATTGGGTGGCAATGTCATCAAGTGGACAATATCAAACCGCGGTCGCAGCGAATGATTATATTTATGGTTCAAGTAATTATGGCGCGAATTGGAGTCAAAAAACATTTGATGTAAGTCGTAATTGGGCATCTGTGGCAATATCATCCACTGGACAATATCAAATAGCTGCTGGATATAATACAAAAATTCATTCTTCAAATGATTATGGAAATTCATGGAGCGAATTGACAGGGTCAGTATCTACAACTTGGCAGTCAGTTGCTATGTCAGCAAGTGGCGATTATCAAACCGCAGTATCATATCCAACTGGTTATATTTACAGGTCATCTGATTCTGGTGTAACATGGAGTCAGGTAACGAGTGCGGGAAATAGAGATTGGTTAAGAGTAGCAATGTCATCCACTGGACAATATCAAAGCGCAATAGTTCCAAATAATTATATTTATACATCAAATAATTGGGGTGTAACATGGACCGCAGTAACAAGCACAGGAACAAAATATTGGACTGCTATTGCTATGTCATCCACCGGACAATCTCAAACCGCAGGAACTCTTACTGATGTACTTGTTTCTAATGATACAGGAGCGAGTTTTGGAGGAAGGGGTCTCGCAAATATTTCAGCTGGAATATATGCATTAGCACTATCAGCAAATGGAGCATTTCAAACAGCAATATCATACAATGATTCAACTCTTCGGTATGCTACTGATAACGGAAATACATGGATTATTAAATCGTCATATTTACTGCAAAAGCCATGGGCTGCGGTCGCAATGTCATCGGATGGTCAATATCAAACATTGGTAGGAAACGGTGGACTAAATATCTATACAAACAAAAATATATTAATTAACACAACCCAAGATATTTCTGCAAACAAAATAGCAATCTATGATACTATTGCGAATTCAGTTGCAGTAGCAGGAGTAAATGTTCAAAATGGACTAGATGCTAGTTGTAATGTTTTATTGTATGATTCAAGTAATAACAGTGTTTATGTAGGAGGAGCATTCAAAAAAGTTAGTGATAGTGGATTTAAAGACCAAAATGCAAATTATGTAGCCATTTGGAATAATACTACAAGCACGTGGTCAAGATTCGGAATTGATATATCCAATGGGTTGAACAATTTTTGTAATGCGATTGCACAGGATATTTCCAATCAAGTAGTATATATTGGAGGTAATTTTACAAGAATAAAAGATGCAACGACAGACATAAGCGCAAATTACTTGGCTGCATGGAATTTAAATACAAAAAGGTGGTCCAAAATAACATCATTAACTTCGGTAGGAGATGGATTAAATGGGCCTTGTAATACTCTTGTATTTGATAATAGCAGTAGTAATTTGTATATTGGTGGTAATTTTTTACATTTGGGTGAATATATAAGATATACATTTGATACAACTGGAACAAGTGTTCCAAATGTTATTCTAAATAGTGATGTTACTGCTCCATTAGTTCTTGGTGGTTCAGCTGTAAGTGGGTCAACTATACATGCTGGATATATTGGTACTGGACATTGTGCATTACCTGGAACTCCTCTATCATCATATGGAACATTACCAACATTACCTAGCGATTTGTTTTTACCAAGTAATGGGGGATTATCAATATCATTTTGGGCTTTTCCTACATTCAATACAGGAAACAATATGACATGGTTTTATTTAGGAAATGGGACAAATAATTATATACATTGTTGTAATGGTTCCACTACTGTGCGTTTTAATATAAAAAATGTTGGTAAAAATGAGATACCCGGTCTTTTACAGGTTGTTTGGAATGCAAATTCTTGGCAATTATTTACAGTCGTATTCAAATACATAGACGGGTCAAATACAGACATGTATTTTTATTATAATGGCACATTAAGCAGGAGAGTTACTTTACCCTATTTTCCAGACTCAATCACTAGAACTACAAATTATATAGGATATTCGCCACCTCCAACTAGTTTTAGCACTTTTTCTGGTGGAATTGACCAATTTACTATATTTAAAAGAGCACTTAGCGATAGTGAAATAAACATTTTATACAATAAAACGAATGTATATAATACGAATAATTATGATTTTTACAATATTAAAAGTGTAGCATACTTGAATGTTCCAACGAATACAGTGTATCCCATCGGAAATTCAGTGTACAATGGGGTTATTGGAACATGTAATAGCATTGCATTAAGTAATACAAATGTTTTTGTAGGTGGAAGTTTTCCAATTAATTTAGATACATGTGGTAATATTTTTTATATGAATAATACCGGAATATGGAATATGAATAATGTATGGTCAACCATGGGAGCAACTGCAATTAGAAATGGATTGAATAGTATTTGTTATGCAATTGAAATTGACAGTAGTAATCAACAAATATATGTTGGTGGAAATTTTGCCAATGCAATTGATTATTATAGTACTACAAACGTGAGATGTATCGCAAAATGGTCAATAAAAGATAGAATATGGACCACAATTTTGGGTGGTAGTTCAGGGTTCGAGGGTTCGCCAGTACAATCTCTTTTGTATGACAATGATAGGTCAATATTATATATTACAGGTGGATTTTTATGGTATATTAATCCAGATAATTCTTCACCATATTATTCATATGACTTTGCTATTGCTGATATTAAAAATAATACATGGATTCTAATAGGAACTGTACCCGGTAGTATAGAATATGGATTATCAAATGTGGCAGGAAATGACGCATATGCGTTAGCTATAGATGGAAGTAAAAATGTCTATATTGGTGGTTTATTTTCAAAACCAATTGATAGAGTCGGAACTAAAACTATATCCAATGTAACTATTTGGAATAATTCTACATCAGTATTTTTACCATTTGGAGATGTAAATCAAAATGGAATAGATGGTTCTTGTAACGCTTTATTGATAGATGTAAGTAATCAGAAATTATATGTGGGTGGAGCATTTAAAAATGCAAGAGATTCAAGCAATACTTCATTGAGTTCCAACAATGTATCTATTTGGAATGCACTGACTAAAAGATGGATACCTTTTGGATTAGACGCATCCAATGCAAATGGTACAAATGCGCAATGTAGAACATTTGCATTAGATGCAAGTAATCAAATTTTATATGTAGGTGGTGATTTCACAAAAGTAGCGGATGTATCAAGAATCGATTTTAGTGCGAACTATGTAGCGAGATGGAATATACAAAGGCAAAAATGGTCTCAATTAGGAGGCACCCTCATTACCAATAATGGTTTAGATGCAAGTTGTACTTCACTTTTATATGACAGTGATAATAGAAAACTCTATGTAGGTGGAAATTTTAAAAGGGCAAGAGATGCAAGATTAGTAGATATAAGTATAAACAATATTGCATCGTGGAATACTATAACAAGTCAATGGGAAGGATTCGGTAACATAGCTAACAATGGAACAAATGGTGTTATAAATGCTTATTCTTATGACTATTTTCATGATGTCATTTATGTTGGTGGTAGTTTTTCAGAAGTATACGATTCAAGTAATATAGTATTATTTGCAAGAAATGTAGCAAAATGGGATTTAACTACAAAAACATGGGGACTATTGGGGTTCAATGACCCATCAAGAAATGGATTGAATGGAATATGTAGAGCATTAGCATACGATTTCAATTATGATAGAGTATATGTAGGTGGAGATTTTACAATGGTGAATGACCAATTTAAGAGAGACCAAAGTGCAAATCGTATTGCCATGTGGAATATTGGTAACCAATTCTGGACGTTTTTCGGTGGAAATACTTCAACTACAAATGGAATAAATGCATTATGTAGAACATTAACTATTGATTCTAGTAATTCAATAGTATACGTTGGTGGAGATTTTACAACCGTTAACAATATAAAAGGTCAATCTCTTCCAATAAAATACATTGTATCGTGGAATTTGAAAACAAGTCAATGGAATGCATTCGGTGGTTATGTTTTAAATGGTACCAATGGAACAATAATTGCGTACGCATATGATAGTATACGCAATATATTATATTGTGGAGGTACATTTACCCAAGTTTATGATGTTTCTAATATTCAATTGAATGCAAATAATATTGCTGCATGGAATATAAATGGACGTGTTTGGACTTTACTAGGAGCAAGTAATATTGCGACTGGAAATGGTCTCAATAGTACTGTTAATGTACTTGAAATGGACATTAGTAATCAAATATTATATGTAGGAGGTAATTCTACAATTGCATATAACTCATCAACAGATAACTTTAGACCTTCATATATTGCATCATGGAATGCTAATACAAGATTATGGGGTGCATTAGGAAATCCATCCGCTGTTACAACAAACGGATTAAATAATGTATGTGGTGCAATTGCACTTGATAGTAGTAATAATTTATTATATGTAGGAGGTGCATTTACAACAGTACGAGATGGAATACAAAGTGACCCTAGTGCAAATTTTGTTGCAGTTTGGAATATAACAACAAATATGTGGTCAACACTAGGTGGAACAACCTCAACTAATAATGGTTTTAGTAGTGGTAGTAATGTAAATGCATTACTATATGATAATAGTAATCAATTATTATATTTAGCCGGTAATTTTACAACAGCTCGAAGTCAATCGCAAGCAAGTGTAAGCACAAATTATATTGCAATTTGGAACAATTCATCAAAAACGTGGTCACCATTTGGAGGCGCAACATCTGCAACAAATGGATTTGATAATGCATCTACATGCCTTGCCCTAGATAGTAGTAATCAAAAACTATATGTAGGTGGTACTTTTGGAACAGCAAGAGACATGTCAAGTTCTAGTATAGATACAGCCAGAGTTGCTGCTTGGGACCTTAATATGAAACGATGGAATAGATTAGGCCCAACTGGTAATAACGGTGCAGATAATACAGTAAATTCAATATTGATAGATAGTATTAGTAAATACGCATATATTGGTGGGCCATTCACTAGTGCTGGAACCAGTAATCAATATATAGCAAGATGGGATATACCTAACAATGTATTTATTCCTAACGGAACAAGTAATTTTAGAATTGGAGGACCAAGTAGTAGAGTTAATAAGTTTATATTTGATATATGTGGAAATTTGTATGTAGGTGGTAATTTCACTTCGGCAGTTGATGCATCCTATGGACCTACAAATGCTTTATCGGTTTCATACATTGGACTATGGAATACAACATCTCAAAGATGGTCAAGGATAGGAGGTTCTATTATAAATAATGGAACCAATAGTGCAGTGTATTCAATAGCACTGGATGGTAGCAGTCAAAAATTATACGTAGGAGGAAATTTTATAGTATCTTATTTTGATGAGATTAATGGTGCAACAGTAAATACCAATCGCATTGTACAATGGGATTTGAATACGAAACAATTCACACAATTAGGTTCAACAACATCCCATGGAACAAATGCAATCGTAAATTCCATTATCAAAGACAATCAAACAAATCGTATATTTGTGGGTGGAAACTTTACCACTGTGAGTGATAGTACCGCTTCAAATATGCAAGTAAATTATGTAGCAGGTTGGGATACCTCCAACAATGTATGGTCTGCTCTCGGAAATATTTCAACTGCTTTTAACGGAACCAATGGCGCATGTAATACATTATTAATCGATTATACAAAACGTTTATTGTATATTGGAGGCGCATTCACAACATCTAGTGATTCAAGACTTTTACAACAAAGTACAAATGGAATAGCTATATGGAATTTGAATACAAACATATTTACACAAACCGGCGCAAATTTATCATCCAATAATGGAATTACCGGTGGAACCCCGATATGTTATACATTTGTTCAAGATAGTAATAAATTATTGTATGTAGGAGGTCAATTTACAACTGTCAATGACGTAACATCAAATAAAACCGCACGAAACATTGCAATGTGGAATAATACAGTACAGCGATGGATATTGACCGGAACAAATATACAAAATGGATTGAATGGTGTAGTCAATACAATAATAAATTTTAAAGCAGGTAATATATTGTACATGGGTGGAAATTTCACAAGAACAAATGACAGTATCAATACTAACTTGTTAGCAAATAACTTAGCTACATGGGATTTATCATTGAATATATGGAATCCTGTCGGCGTTAATTTAAATTCTCAAAATGGAATTACAGGAACATGTAATACATTAAAAATAGATACATTTAATAATGATTTGTATGTAGGTGGTTCATTTTTGAATATAAATGATGGTAAAAACACAGTTACTAATTATACAGCAGTATGGAATTTAATAAATAGTTACTGGTATCAACAGGGTGCTACATCATCAAATGGCTTAAATTCAGCATGTTATTCAATTGCAAATGATAATATTACAAACAAAGTATATGTCGCAGGTAATTTCACAAATGCGAATGATAATACATTAATTACAAAAAATGTGAATTACATATCTTACTGGGATAAAGGAACAAATAAATGGTTTGGTATGGGTAATGTATCTACAAACGGAACAAATGGTCAAATAAATGCATATGCATATGACAATGTTAAAAATGTAGTATATTGTGCAGGTAATTTCAGTAAGGTATATGATGCAATTAATATTGAAACAAGCGTAAATAATATAGCAGCATGGAATATAACAACACAATCATGGACATCACTAGGCAGTTTGACATATAATGGCGTAGATGCTTCTTGTAGTGCACTTGCAATATACGATAATATACTATATGTTGGTGGATATTTCTTGAATGTATTTGATGGTTCAAATGAAATAATAACAAATACAAATTACATTGCAGCATGGAATATTAATACAAACACATGGTCACGATTTGGCTCATTAATATCAAATGGATTGAATTCATATTGTGCAACAATATCAGCAGTTGGAAATTTTTTGTATGTAGGAGGTAATTTCACAATTGTATATGATGCATTTAATTTTACACAAAGTGCAAATTATATAGCAAGATGGGATACAAACAATAAGAAATGGTCTCAATTGGGTGGAACTGGAACAAATACGAATGGATTATCCGCAATATGTAGAGCAATATCATATGATAATTTCTATAATAGACTATATGTTGGCGGTGATTTTATAACAGCAAAAGATGAAAGAGCAATAGATATAAGTGTTAATTATATTGCATCGTGGGAAATAGAGAGTGCTAGATGGAGAGGTTTGGGAGGTTATTCTAGAAATGGTACAAATGGTGTAATAAATGCATATGTATATGATGCATTAAATAATTTTATCCATGTAGCAGGAAATTTCACACAAGTATATGATGAGACAAATATAATATTGAATGCAAATTATGTTGCATCATGGGATTTAAATTTAAATATTTGGAGTTTAATCGGTACTAATTCATATAATGGAACAAATGCACAATGTAGAGGAATTGCATATGACAGTAGTAATCAAAATATATTTATAGGAGGTGATTTTACAATAGTATATGACAGTTCAAATACTGCACTAACAACAACAAATTATGTAGGAATTTTCAGTTTTATTACAAAAACATGGTCACGATTAGGACTACAAAGCTCAAATGGATTAAATGCATATAGTAATTCATTAACGTATGATACACGTAACCAAGTTTTATATGTTGGCGGTAATTTCACAACAGTAAAGGATATATCAAACGTGAACCTAACTTGTAATTATGTAGCAAAATGGAACTTAATAACAAATCGCTGGTCTCCACTTGGGTCAGCTTCAAGTAATGGATTAAGTGCTCTATGTAGAACATTATTATATGATGCAAGTAATCAATATGTATACATTGGCGGTGATTTTACAACCGTGAAAGATAATAGAAATTATTCTGGATTGACTGCATTTGCTTTCCCGTATGCAGCTGCGTGGAATACTCAACAAAGTAAATGGGAAGGATTGGGTGATTATGCATTAAATGGTGTCACTGGAACCGGTGCAATTATAAACTCCTATGTTTTTGATAGTTGCAAAAATGTTATTTATTGTGGTGGTATTTTTACCACTGCATATGACCAGAGTAATATTCAAATATCTGCAAATAATATAGTTGGCTGGGATATAGCAAATAAATACTGGTTCTCATTAGGTAACAATACATCCAATGGTGTTAATAGTGAAGTAAATGCATTAACAATTGATAGTAGTAAACAAATTTTATATGTTGGCGGTAAATTTACCACTGCATCCGATACATCAAATGTAGGATTAAGCACAAAATTAATTGCATCCTGGAATATAAATACTCAACGTTGGAATCAGTTAGGTTCTGGTGCTAATAATGGTTTAGCCGGAACAAGTGGAGTATGTAGTGCATTATTACTTGATAACAGTAATAATATACTATATACAGGCGGAACATTTACTACTTCATCTGATGTTTCCAATACAAGTTTGGCTGTAACCAACGTTGCATATTGGGATATTTCATCAAATAGATGGAATAGACTTAAAACGAGTCAACAAACAGCTGCTAACAATGGACTTACATCTGTGCAAATATTTTCTTTTGCACTAGATAATAGTAATAATTATTTGTATGTAAGTGGTTACAATGCACAAGCCCAAGGAACATCCATAGGAAGCAATACTCATATTATATCACTAAATAGAAATACAAATTTATGGGAAAGTGTTGGAATAAATGGGTCATCCCAACAAGGAACAAATTGGATTGTTAGCCAAATGATATTAGATACCAGTAATAGTTGGCTTTATATTTGTGGCGGATTTGACCAGGTATATGATGCTACGAATACTATGTTAAGGGCAAACAATGTTGCATATTGGGATATTAGAAATAAAAAATGGAATGTTCTTGGATTAGATATAAGCAATGGTTTGTATCCAAGCCCATATCTATCATTATGTATAGCACTGGATACAAGTAATAATATTTTATATGTTGGAAGTGTATCTACATCAAGCGCAACAGATGCAAGTGGTGCTACATCAATAAATAGGTTAGCCGGATGGAATGTTCTTACCAAAAGATGGTTCCGATTAGGTTCATCTGCAAATAATGGTCTATCAGAACGACCATTTGCATTTGCATTGGATCAAAATTGCAATTTATATATAGGAGGTATGCCGGATAGAACATTTGATGCATCCGGAACATTATCAATCAATTTTTGTGCAATATGGAACCCATATAGTCAACGATGGTCAAGAATGGGTATGTCAAGTTCAATTAGTAATGGTACAAATCAAAGTGTATATTCATATGCACTTGATACCAGTAATCAAATATTATATACATGTGGAAATTTCACAAACGTATATGACTCATGTTACAATACAACCAATCAATTATCCGCAAAATATGTAGCATCATTTGATTTAAGACGGCGTTTATGGTCATCATTAGGAGTCGGTGTAAATAATGGAACAAATGCAGTATCATATTCATTAGCATACGATAACAATGCAAATGATTTATATGTAGGTGGAAATTTCACAAGAGTATCCAGTGATGCATCCAGAATAGATATAAGTGCAAATTATGTTGCATATTGGGATGTAACTTTAAAACAATGGTTTCCATTAGGTAGTACTACTAATAATTTATTAAATGGATTGAGTGCAGCTGCAAATGCAGTTGTATTAGACAGTGGTGGAAATTTATACGCAGGCGGGTCTTTCATAACAGTAAGAGATGCAACAACTACAACAAGTGGAATTAGTTCAACATATATTTCACAATGGTTACCAAGTACACGAACATGGTCAAGATTGGGAAGTATATTACAAGGCGGTCTGAATGGACCATGTTATTCATTAGCCCATGATATTAATACCGATATATTATATGTTGGTGGTAATTTTACAACAGCAAATGATATAAGTAATGCAGCAATTACGTCGAGATATATAACATCATGGAATAACGCTACTTTACGATGGAATCCGTTAGGATTAACGACCGTAACCACAAACGGGTTAGATAGTAGTTGCATAACAATTGTATTAGATAATAGAAATCCAAATGACAGTATATTGTACGTTGGTGGTAATTTCAAAAGAGTAAGCGATAGTTCATTTACAGACCAAAGTGCAAATGGGGTTGCATATTGGAGAATATCTACACAAAAATGGGGAAAACTAGGACTATCAAATACAAGTGATGTTTCATACAATGGAATTGATGGAAGTTGTGTTGCAATGATACTTGATACAAGTAATAACGATTTATATGTAGGAGGTAGATTTGTCAATGTAAGAGATAGTGCAAGAATTAGGGTCGCTGCGAATTACGGAGCAATATGGGATTTATCAAAGAATACATGGGGACTTTTTGGAACACTTGTTCAAAATGGATTTGATGCAAGTTGTTTATCAATAACATTTGACACAAATAAAGGAATACTATATGCTGGTGGAAATTTCACAACTTCGAGAGATTCCAGTAATGTTGCATTGAATACATATTTCATTTCATCATGGAATCCTGTAATAAGTCGATGGTCACAACTTGGATACAACTCATCATCGACCACTTTGACATATGGAACAAATAAAACGGTTCGGTATATGTCATATGATAGTAAAAATAACGCGTTATATATAAGTGGTGATTTCATTGGTCTAGCCGACGCGTCCAATGTAGCAACAGATGCATTAAACATTGCATATTTGGATTTAAATGAAAATAAATGGTATCCATTAGGCACAAATATGTATAACGGAACATCCGATATTGTAAATGATATTACAATCGACAAAGCCAACAATATAATATACGTAGATGGTAGTTTTGTAAACGTATACGATAGTAGTAATATATCATTAACTGCGAATTATGTAGCATCATGGAATGCTGATACTAAAACCTGGTCAAGATTAGGACCAAATGGTTTAAGTGGTATGGGTAAATCAATCTATTTCGATAATGTAAATAGTGCTTTATATGTAGGTGGTAATTTCACAAAAACGAGTAATTTTGATGTACCTGATATAAGTTCAAATTTTATAGCAGAATGGATTCCATCGGCAAATAAATGGTCGTTATTAGGAGGTTCTGCTGGTAATGGAACAAATAGATTTATATACTCTTATGCATATGATGCAACTAACCAAATTATATATTGTGGTGGAAATTTCACAGAAGTATATGACAATAGTAATGGAAAATTAAATGCAAATTATGTTGCAGCATGGAATATAAATAAAAATGCATGGTCATTATTGGGAACATCAACATATAATGGTACCGATTCGTCTTGTAACATTGTTTTATATGATGGTAATAATAAACGAGTATATGTTGGCGGTGAATTCAGAAATGTTTATGATGGAGTGAATAATGTTGTCAATGCAAATTATGTTGCATATTATAATATTGCTACAAATAGCTGGGTAAGATTTGGAAATTCCGCACAAAACGGATTAAATGCAATATGTGATGCAATGGCATATGATAATAGAAACAATGAATTATATGTAGGTGGTTTTTTCAGAACAGTCAATGATATGTATGGTATAAATCAAACCGCAAACTATGTTGTAAAATGGAACAATCGTAATAATAGATGGCTACAATTAGGAGCAAATGACCCATCCAAAAACGGCGTTGATGGAATATGCAGAACAATGTTCTACAATGCTGCTAATAGAATTGTTTATATTGGCGGTGATTTCTTGAATTCATATGCTTCATCTGGAACAATATCGTCTGCAAAATACATCGCAAGTTGGAATACAACAACAAATGTATGGTCGTCATTTGGTTCCGCAGCATCCAATGGATTGAATGCATATTGTAGTTCAATAGCATATCATGCTATCGATAATGCTTTATATGTAGGTGGTAACTTTACCAGAGTAAGTGATGCCAGTTTGACTGACCAAAGTGCAAATTACATTGTAAAATGGAATTTTTCCACAAATAAATGGAATCAGTTTGGTGGAACTACTGCAACTACAAATGGAACAAATGGACTAGTTACCGCCATTACATTAGATAGTAATCGTAAACAATTGTATGTGAGTGGTAATTTCACTATTGTAAGAGATTCATCCAATTCAATTGAAAGCGGATATATTGCAAAATGGAATATACAAACGAATAAATGGAGTACTATTGCGAACAATAGATTTGATGCATCGAATGGGACAAATGGAGAAATTAAAACGTATGTATATGATAGTTGTAAAAACGTAGTATATTGTGCAGGCAGATTCACCCAAGTAAGAGACGCAATCAAAGGTGATATTAGTGCGAACAATATAGCAGTATGGGATGTTTCCGGCAAATTTTGGTCATTATTGGGAACACCATTGTATAATGGAACCCAGCCAGGTACTTTTATAAATGCTCTTGCTATGGATTCCAGTAATCAAGTTTTATATGTTGGTGGTGGGTTTACAGCTGTATATGATAATAGTAATATTACACTATCAAATACGAATTATGTTGCATCGTGGAATGCAAATAATAGAAGTTGGTCAAGAATCGGAAATGCATCTTCCAATAACGGAACAAATGGAACCGTAAATGCATTAGTGTTTTATAATAATATTCTATATTTGACTGGTAATTTCACTTATGTATCATTCACCGGAACCATAGGTACATCCATTCAATCCAACTACATTGCATCTTGGAATACAAAATCAAACACTTGGTCGGTATTGGGTCAATCTGGCTTACAAAATGGTACAAATGGAAATTGTTTTGCCCTGCAATTAGATACTATCAGAAACAAACTATATGTCGGTGGTTTATTCACTAATGTCAGTGATTCAAGAGGTGCGAATATACTCATTGTAAACAATATTGCAGCATGGGATTTCAGTAAAAATCAATGGGAAGGTCTTGGTTCTTTCTACAATAATGGAACAAATGGTATAATAAATGCGACTGTTTATGATAGTTGTAAAAATATACTCTATTGTGGAGGTCAATTCACCCAAGTATACGACGCGTCCAATATACAATTGACTGTGAATAATATAGCGGCATGGAACCTGAATGGAAGTTTCTGGACACTAATAGGAACAACCAGCAGTAATGGAATAAATAATATTGTGAATACATTAGATATAGATGTAAGTAATCAAATTTTATACGTTGGTGGAACAATGACTACTGGTTATGATTCAAGAGGAACAATAAGTACTCTTAATCTGGTTGCAGAATTTGATATCATAAATAAACTGTGGATTCCATTGGGTTCTGGTATTACAACTGGAACATCTGTAAATTCAATTTCTTATGATGCTGGTAAAAATAATTTGTATGTTGCAGGAAGTTTCACTAGCGCTACTGATGTGAGTCTAGTAGATTGTAGTAATATTGTCGGATTTAATTTGAATACAAATAAATGGTTCCGTTTCGGCATTACAGGTGCAAATTCAAATGGAACAAATGCAGCAATTAACACAATGTATTTAGATAGAAAAATGAATCAATTATATGTAGGCGGCCAATTTACTACCTTATATGACAGTAGAAATCTTGCGATTACTGCTAATAGAGTTGCATCATGGGACCTATCTGCAAATAAATGGAATGGTTTTGGTGGAATAAGTAATAACGGAACAAACAATATTATATATTCTTATGCATATGATAGTAGTAATAATGTTGTATATTGTGGCGGTAATTTCACCCAAGTATATGATTCATCCAATATTCAAATGGATGTAAGTTACGTAGCTGCATGGAATATCAGTGGTAACTTCTGGACAAGAATTGGAACAGCAAATGGTAATGGAACCAGTGGAGTCGTTAATGCACTAGATATAGATGTTAGCAATCAAACATTGTATGTTGGTGGTACTTTTAATCGTGTAAGAGATAGTCGATTCATAGACCTTAGTATAAATAACGTTGCAATATGGAGTATAAGAAGACAACAATGGTCTGGATTAGGAGGGTTTAGTAGTAATGGAACAAACGGAGCTATAAATGCATATGCTTATGATAACGTTAATAATGTTTTGTATTGTGGTGGTGATTTTACGCAAGTATATGATTCATCCAATATCATATTAAATGCAAACGATGTTGCAGTATGGAATGTCACTGGAAGATATTGGTCACCGTTAGGTACAAATACATCAAATGGAACAAATGGAGCGGTAAAATCTTTGAACCTGGATACTAGTAATCAAACGTTGTATGTAGGAGGTAGCACATTTACAGTAGTAAGAGATAGCAGACAAATCGATTTTTCAATGAACAACATCGCAAAGTGGGATATTACAAAACAACAATGGAGCGCATTTGGTAGTTATAATAGTAATGGTACTAATGGAACAATATTTGCATATTTATATGATAATAGTAACAACGTAGTATATTGTGGCGGTAATTTCAGCCTAGTATATGATTCATCCAATATAATATTAAATGCAAATGATGTCGCAATATGGAATATAAGTAGTGAAACTTGGTCACCATTAGGAACACCGATGTCCAATGGAACCAATGGACTAGTAAAATCATTAGAAATGGATTCTATTAACCAATTATTGTATGTTGGTGGTGAATTTAACCGGGTTAACGATAATAATGGAATTATGATTGCAAATAATATTGCAAGTTGGAATATAAGAAATAAAAATTGGTCACTATTAGGAAGTCTTAGTTCAAATGGTGTAAATGGAATTGTCAATTCTATTGTCTATAATAATGGTAATGTCTATATCGGAGGTGGGTTTACATCAGTAAGTGGCGAAATGTTAAGTATAACTGCAAATCGCGTAGCAATATGGAATACTGTTAATAGAACATGGTCTCCATTTGGAACAACTGCAAATAATGGAACAAATAATACAGTTAATGCAATGATTTTCAATTCATCAAATAATAATTTGTATGTAGGTGGTATTTTCAACACAACAGCTGATGCAAGTAATGCATCGCAAACCGCAAATGATATAGCATCGTGGAATATAAATACAAATAGATGGTCTCGTTTGGGTACTTCATCATCCAATGGAACTTCCGGAGTAGTAAATTCATTAGCGTTGGATTCTAATAACCAAATAGTCTATATTGGTGGCGTATTTACTACTGTCAGTGATAGTTCCGGTAATAAAACAGTGGATAATCTCGCAAATTGGAATATATCAACAAATCAATGGTCAGCAGTAAAGAGTTATGTAAGCAAAGGAGCAGTGAATGTAGTTATGTATAACAACAATAATGTATATGTAGGTGGAAATGCAGGTGATGTTTCTATATATAATACTATATTAGATGCGTCATGGTCATCACTATTGACATTAACGTCTGCTGTATTTGCAATTATGCCTTATAATGAATCTAAAATATACATTGGCGGAACGTTTACAAACTCAACTGTAATTACTGGTTCAGACCCTAGTAGTGGAACAATTGACATAAGTACAATTGGAAAAACTTGGATGTTAAACACAAACACTTCAATCGATGGTAGTATTATAGCAATGTCATCTAATGGTAAATATCAAATTACGGGAAGTACTAATATATATTTGTCAAGTGATTACGGAAATACTTGGGTTGTGAAAACAACCCTCCCAAGTATGTTATGGACCAAATTTGTATTATCATCTGACGGTAAATATCAAAGTGGTATAGCAGGTGCTAGTGTGTTTGTATCTGGTGATTATGGAAATAATTGGAGTAACACAACTCCCGGAGCGATTGACCAGTTGCGGTCAATTGCCATGTCATCTGACGGTAAATACCAATCTATGGTTGTAAATAAATCTTACTACGCATATACATCAAGTAATTATGGGAATAATTGGGTTTCGAGAAATATTAATGTAAATCTAATATGGAAGGCAATTTCTATATCATCCACAGGTGAATTCCAAGTTGCTATACCAAATGATTCCTCAGATTTTTTTGGTGGAACCATGTTTTACTACACTGGTTATCTGACTATATCAACTAATTATGGAATTACATGGGTTCAAAGAACGAGTGTAGCAACTTCGTCTTGGAATTCACATGCAATGTCATCTGATGGTAAATATCAAATTTCTGCTTATAATTCTGCTATTAACAAATACGTAGTATTATCAAGCGATTATGGAAATAATTGGAGATATATTTCTTTTGCCAATAGCCATCAAAATAGTTTTATTCAAGATCTTGCAATGTCATCTGATGGTCAATACCAAACTGTTGTTGCCTCGTGGGGGTATGTTTATACATCAAATGATTATGGAAATGGTTGGGTTGTAAAAACAAACGTTGGACTTCGTTACTGGCAATCAGTAGCAATGTCATCTGATGGTAGATACCAAACTGCGATAGCAGTACGGGAAATTTATTTTCAAAATCCTGCTGTTTTTACAAGTACTGCTGAATTATTTTTATTCAAAACCCGAGATACTAGTGTAAATAATATTGCAATTTATGACACTATTGATAATTTTATTACGCGTGCAGGTTCTATCATACAAAATGGTGTGAATGGTGCAGTAAATACATTTTATCGAGACAGTAGTAGTCAAATTATTTATATTGGAGGCAATTTCACAACTGCAAGTGATGCAAGTAATGTTAACTTATCCACAAAATATATTGCATCATGGAATACTATCACTCAACGATGGTCATCATTAGGTGTGGATGCAAGTAATGGAACCAATAACACTGTTAATGCAATAGTATACAATTCCGTAAATAGCAATTTGTACGTCGGTGGTATTTTTACTGCAACTAGTGATTCAGTGAATGCAACACAGTCAGCAAATGATGTAGCATCGTGGAACACTTTAACAAAACAGTGGTCAAGTTTAGGAACATCTGCATCCAATGGAACCTCTGGTGCAGTTTCTACAATGGATATTGATATGAGTAACCAAGAAATATACATCGGTGGAACATTCAATGTAGTAAGGGATAGTAGAATCGTAGATATATCAATTAACAACGCGGCAAAATGGAGTATATCGAAAAACCAATGGGCTGGTATTGGTGGTTATTCAAACAATGGGACAAATGGAATTATAAATAGTTATGTATATGATAACAGTAACAACATTGTCTATTGTGGTGGCAACTTTACAAAAGTGTTTGATAATTCCAACATAGAATTGAATGCCAATGATGTTGCTATTTGGAACATCGCTGGGCAATATTGGTCGCCACTGGGTACGATTACTTCAAACGGAACAAACGGACTAGTAAAAACGTTGGACCTTGATATGAGTAACCAAGCATTGTATGTCGGTGGAACATTCAGTGTCGTTAGAGATAGCAGACTGGTTGAGTTTTCAATGAACAACATTGCAAAGTGGGATATTGCAAATCAACTGTGGACTGGCATTGGACGTTATGCAAATGATGGAAATGGAACCAATGGAACAATATACACATATGCATATGATAGTACTAACAATGTTTTGTATTGCGGTGGTAATTTCATAGAAGTATATGATACATCCAATATTGTATTAAGTGCATATTATGTTGCTGTTTGGAATATTACTGGACAATATTGGTCTTCACTTGGAACCCCTAGTTCAAATGGAACGTCTGGATTGGTAGACTCATTAGAACTTGATAGTAGTAATCAACTATTATATGTAGGTGGTAATACATTCAAAACAGTAAAAGATAGTGCAGGAAGCAAAGTTGCAAATAATATAGCAATGTGGAATATTGCAACTCAACAATGGTCGCCATTAGGAACCACAAGTTCAAATGGTGTCAACGGGGGAGTGTATACAATTGACCGAAATACGAGTAGTCAAATATTATATGTTGCAGGTAATTTTACAGGTGCAAACGATGCACGTAATGTGAACATCTCGACAAACTACATTGCAGGATGGAATATTTCAACTCAACGATGGTTACAGCTTGGCCTGAATAGTAACAACGGAACAAATGGTGATGTCAACGCAATTGTATACAATTCAGTCAACGGTAATTTGTATGTTGGTGGTAATTTCACAATAACCAGTGATTCATCGAATACATCACAAACCGCAAATAGAGTCGCATCGTGGAATACATCAACAAATCTATGGTCCAGGTTAGGAACGTCTGCATCCAATGGAACTTCTGGTTTAGTTTCAAGTATGGATATAGATATGAATAACCAAGTTCTTTATATAGGTGGTGTATTCACTACTGTTAGCGATAGCACTGGAAATAAAACAGTGAATAATCTGGCAAAGTGGAATATATCAACAAGTCAATGGTCAGCTGTGCGTAGTTATGTAAGTAAAGGACCCGTAAATGTAATTGTATATTACAATGCAAATGGTAATTTGTACGTAGGTGGAAATGCAGGAGATGTACAAATATACAATACAATAACCGATGTATCGTGGGTATCCGTACTTGCAATGAGTTCTTCTGTATATGCAATTTCGCCGTACACTAATACCAAATTGTATATTGGTGGTACATTCAACAAATCAATGGTGACTCTTCCAGACCCAAGCGGTGGTACATCTGACCCAAGTAGTTTTGGTGTAACTTGGACACCAAGAGAAAATAGTCGTCGATGGACAAGTGTATCCATTTCATCCACTGGTCAATATCAAACCGCAGTAGATTATACGCCAGGTCAAATATATACATCCAGTAATTATGGTGTGAATTGGACAGCAAGAGAAAGCATTAATAATTGGTATGTTGTATCCATTTCATCCACTGGACAACATCAAATTGTGCTAGTAAGTGGTGGTAGACCATATACATCAAGTGATTATGGACTGAATTGGACAGCAAGAGAAAGTAGTCGTGGTTGGAATAGTGTATCCATTTCATCCACCGGTGAATATCAAGCCGCGCTTATGGGTAATGGTCAAATATATATATCCAGTAATTTTGGCGTAACTTGGACAGCAAGAATTACAGACTCGAATCGTCAATGGTATAGTGCATCCTTTTCATCCACTGGACAATATCAAACTGCGGTAGCATATAATGATCAAATATATACATCAAGTGATTATGGTGTAAATTGGACACCAAGAGAGACTAATCGTACTTGGTTTAGTGTATCCATTTCATCATCTGGATTATACCAAACTGCGGTCGCACAGGTTGGTCAAATATATACATCAACGAATTATGGTGTGAATTGGACACCAAGAATGACAGATATTAATCGTGTTTGGATTAGTGTATCTATTTCAGCTGACGGACAATACCAAACTGCGGTAGCAAATAATGATAAAATATATACATCCACGAATTATGGTGTAAGTTGGACGCCAAGAGATAGCAATCGTTTTTGGTATAGTGTATCCATTTCATCGGATGGTGTATATCAAACTGCGGTAGTAATAAATGGTCAAATATATACCAGTAAAGCAGATATATTTCCATTCAGAACCGAAGATGCCTCTGTAAATAATATTGCTTTTTATGATTCAAGTGCATTGTTGGTTACTCCCACCGGTTCCTCTACTGTAAATGGTATTTCAAACGGTGTCAATGCCGATGTCTATGTAATTGACCGTGATATTAGTAACCAAATTTTATACGTCGGTGGTAATTTCACAAAAGCACGTGATTCCAGTAACGTCGACATATCCACAAATTACATTGCTTCATGGAATATTGCTACTCAACGATGGTCTCCACTTGGCCAAGGTGCAAACAACGGAACAAACAGTTACGTCAATGCAATAGTCTACAATCCAGTAAACAGCAATATGTATGTTGGCGGTAATTTCACAACAACCAGCGATTCAGTGACTACATCACAAACCGCGAATAGAGTCGCATCCTGGAATACGTTAACAAAACAATGGTCCAGATTAGGAACATCTACATCCAATGGAACTTCGGGTATAGTTTCTAGTATGGATATTGATATAAGTAACCAAATTTTGTATATAGGCGGTACATTCAATATTGTAAGAGATAGCCGGGCAATTGATTTATCAGGTAACAACGTTGTAAAGTGGAACATTGCAACTAACCAATGGTCTACAATTGGAGGAAATACAGTCAGTACAAACGGAACAAACGGCGCAGTCAATACAGTTGTATACAATAACAACAATTTGTATGTGGGTGGCAATTTTACATTAGTAAGAGATGGACAACAATCCGACCCATCTGCTAATTATGTAGCCATATGGAATAATACTACATCAAGATGGTCTAACCTTGGAACAAACACCGCAGGGACAAACGGAACCAATGGACAATGTAATACAATTGCATATGACAGTTCGAATCAAATAATATATGTGGGAGGAAGTTTTACAGCAATCAAAGATACTATAATTACACAAACTGTAAACTACAATGCCGCATGGAATGTACAAACAAATAAATGGTCATTATTTGGAGCAGTGATTGCAAACGGAACAAATGGAGCAGTCAATACAGTTGTCTACAATAACAACAAATTGTATGTGGGCGGTAACTTTACATTAGTAAGAGATGGACAACAAGTAGATCAATCTGCTAATTACGTAGCTATATGGAATAATGCAACATCAAAATGGTCAACACTTGGAGGAAATACAGTAGCAACAAATGGATTGAATGCACAATGTAATACTATTTTATATGATAGTTCAAACCAATTGGTATATGTAGGTGGTAATTTTACTACAACTAGTGATGCAAGTAATACATCACAATCTTCAAATGACTGTGCAGTATGGAATATACAAACAAATCGATGGTCTAGATTTGGTTCTATCACATCAAATGGAACAAATGCAACTATAAGAGCCTTATTGTATAATGAAAATAAACTATATGTAGCCGGTGATTTCACAAGTATAAGCGGTGAATCATTTAATTTGTCGTCAAATCGTCTTGGTATATGGAATACGTTAACAAATAGTTGGTCATTATTTGGAATACCAGGTTCAACTTCAAATGGTATTAATTCAACGCCTTTTGTAATGACATTGAATCCAAAAACTAAACAAATATATGTTGGTGGTAATTTTACAACCGTTTATGATAGTAGAAATATTGCAATTACAGCCAATAGAATTGCAACATGGGACCTTTCAAGAAATCAATGGTCTGGTGTAGGTGGACATTCAAGTAATGGAACAAATTCCTTTGTATATGCATCTGCTTATGATAGCGTTAAAAATATAGTTTATTGCGGCGGTAATTTTACCATTGTATATGATTCTTCCAATATTCAATTATCCTGTAATAATATTGCAGCATGGAATATTAATGGCCAATATTGGAGTTTATTAGGTTCTCCTGGAACAAGTAATGGAACAAATTCATCAATTTCTACTCTTGCAATGGATTCAAGCAATCAAAAATTGTATGTAGGTGGATATTTTACACTAGTAAAAGATGGTGTTCAAAATGACCCAAGTGCGAATTACATTGCAATTTGGGATGCTTCATTAAACCGTTGGGGAACAATCGGAGGAACCTCATCTACAACAAATGGTCTAAGCAATCCTTGCAGAACATTAGTATTAGATAGTAGTAATCAAAAATTATATGTAGGTGGTGATTTTACAAAAATATTTTACAACGCACAATCAGACCCAAGTGCAAATAGCATAGCAATTTACAATATAAATACATCTATGTGGTCTATGTTCGGGGGTACTTCTGCAAATTCAAATGGACTATCCGGTGGATGTTCAGCAATAGATTTTGATAATAGTAATAATAAATTGTATGTAGGTGGTTTGTTCACAAGTGGTTATGATCTTCGTAATGGAACACCTACTACAACAACTTCACTGAATCGTATTGCTATATGGGATTTTTCATCCAATACTTGGTCTCGTCTAGGTTCTCAATCTTCAAACGGATGTAATAATTCAGTTTATGCACTTACATTTGATGCTAGTAATCAATTTTTATACGCAGGCGGTTTATTTACAACAGTGAGTGATAGTATTACTACAAATAAATCTGCCAATAGAGCAGCATATTATAATTTGAATACTCAATCGTGGCGTCAATTTGGAAGCGACGCAAGTAATGGATTATCTGGTGGTATACCAGAAGTGAGTAGAATATATTTGGATAATAGTAATAATAGACTATATTTTTCCGGTGCATTCACAAATGCATTAGATTCAACAAGTGTCGTAGCAAAAACTTCAACAAATTTTATATATTGGGATTTGATAAACAGTGTATGGGTTCCAGTTGGTGGTATAACAAGTGGAATTTGTTTAACAATGTTTCCAGGTAATAGCGGTAATTTGTATGTTGGTGGATCGTTTCTAATTAGTTCTATTGGTTCAATGAACAGAATAGCTTCATGGAATACCAATACATTGTCATGGTCACGATTCGGGCAAATTGTTCAAAATGGAGTGAACAATATAGTGTATTCAATGGCATTGGATAATAGCAACCAAATATTGTATGCAGGCGGAACATTAACAACAGTAAGTGATATTAGTAACAATGCTGTCCCTGTAAATTACATTGCATCATGGAATATTGCAAGAGAAAGGTGGTCACCGGTGGGAACAAATACATTCAATGGTGGAAATAATACATTTTGGTCCATGAAATTTGATGATTCCAATAATCGTTTGTATGTAGGTGGAGCATTTTCAAAACTGAATGATGCATCAAACAGAGATTTAAGTGCAAACTTGATTGCATATTGGAATACAACTACACGATTATGGACTACATTAGGAAATAGCACCCAAGCAAATACAACAAATAATGGGTTCAATCAAATTCCATACGCGTTTATCATAGACAATAGTGGCAATTTATATGTAGGTGGAGCATTTTCAATAGTAAATGATTCATCTGCATCAAATATAAGTTCAAGTCGTCAAGCTGTATGGAATCCACAAACAAATAGATGGATAAGACAAACTATTATACAAAATGGAACAGGTAATACAGTAAACGCAATAACACTAGATACAAGTAATCAAATTATATACGTTGGCGGGTCATTCACTAGTGTAAGTGATGTATCAAATGCAAGTTATTCATCCAATTATGTTACAAGATGGAATGCTGCTACACAAAGATGGGAGCAATTAGGTCAAGGTGCAAATAATGGAACCAATTCTACTTGTTTTTCATTAGCATATGATTCATCGAATCGCAGAATTTATGTAAGTGGTAATTTCACAACAACAAGCGATGCTTCCAATGTTGGTCAAAGTGCCAATTATATAACATACTGGAATACGATATCCCAACGATGGTCTCCATTAGGAACAGTAGTCAGAAATGGTTTAAATACATTTGCAAAATCACTGATATTTGATGGTTGTGGAAATTTATTTGTAGCAGGAAATATGACAACATCATATGATACTTCTGCAAGCAATATTATATATTGGACACCTTCAGATACTTGGTCGCGACTATTACCGAATGGAAATAGAAATAATTTAAATGGTACAAATGGTCAAGTAAATGCTATTACAATGGTAAACAATATATTGTATATAGGCGGTGCATTTACAACAGTTAGTGATGCATCCAATATAAATTTAACTTCCAATCGCGTATCATCTTGGAATATTGATACGTTGCGTTGGGTTCCATTAGGAGGAACCACAACCACAACAAATGGATTAGATGCCAGTTGTAATGTATTCTTATATGACAGTTGTTCAAATTTATTATATGTAGGAGGTAATAATTTCAGAAAAGCGAGTGACGCTACTGGATATGATTTAAGTGCTAATAGTATTGTAGCATGGAATATCAAAACCAATTCTTGGTGGCCACTCGGGTCGTCGATTGGAAATGCAAATAATGGTTTGGCAGTAAGTTCAACATGTAATGCATTAGCATTTACAAAAGATAGACAATTGTTTATTGGAGGATTAATTACCGCAGGTAATGATGCAATAATGACAATGACAACAAATAATGCATTAATTTGGAATCCTTCTACATACAGATTTACAGTATTGGGTGGAAATATAAAGAGTGGTCTCAATATGTATGCAAATGCCATGATTTTAGATTCAACTAATTCGAATTTGTATATAGGAGGTCAATTCACAAGAATGACTGATAATTTTGCACAATACAATACCAACAACAATACTGTTTATAATATATCTACAACTACTCTAAAACCATTAGGTGATTTCAGTTATAATGGGTTAAATGGTATACCAAATGTATTTGCTATGGATACAAATAATAATATTTTATACGTCGGTGGTAAATTTACTATCGCAAGTGACAGAACAAGAATGAATGTGTTTTCTCCAAATATAATAGCATATGATATATCAAACAATATTTGGATAGATATTGATAATCCTATTTGGGGAGGGGTGAATGCCGAGGTATTGGATATGGTATTTGATGGAAATACTGGATTATTATATGTAGTAGGTTTATTTACAAATGTATTTGATACTAGTAATACAAATATGAGAGTAAATTATATGGCGGTTTATAATACGAATACCAAAAGATGGGGTAGATTAGGCTCAGATTCAAGTAATAACGGAACAAATGGTATAGTTAGAAGAATCGCATTTGATGATATAAATAATAAATTACATGTAGGTGGTGATTTTACTACTGTATACGACGGTTCGAACGCTGCATTAATTATTCGGTACATTGCTTCATTGAACTTTTCAACGAATACATGGTCACGATTCGGAAGTTCAAGATACGATTCACTGAATGCCAATGTTACTTCTATGAATTATTCCAATCAATCGAACGAATTATTTGTTTTTGGTAATTTTACTACTGTAACGTCTGTCAATCCATTAAATACATATACAATTGAGAAATTTGCCACTTATTATTTCTAATTTTTGGTCTTTTATTGTAGTTTCTTATGAAAAATAAAAATATCATAGGTTATTTGTATGATATTTTTCAAAGTACTTTGTTACTTCGTTTTACCCTGTTACTTCGTTTTACCCTGTTACTTCGTTTTACCCTGTTACTTCGTTTTACCCTGTTACTTCGTTTTACCCTGTTACTTCGTTTTACCCTGTTACTTCGTTTATACTTCGTTTACATAATGCTATTACATTCTTCAATAAATTCTCCGTCATTTTTTAGTGTCTGTTCTGTATATTTGCTTTTTAAAAGTGCCACCACGATTTGTGTTAATTCTTCCATAGTAGCATCTAATCTATATTGTTCTCCACTTTTGATATTTAATATACGAATTGTTCGCGGGTTCTCATTATCATCAATAATAATTCTCCATAACCAAGCATAAATAATTGTTTGTAATAAATGGTCAATCGTGATTCGGGTCGTACATTTCAGTTCCCAAACACTGCGTTCGGTAACTAAATCCAATCGAGCGGAAAACCGGAAATTTATATTCTCATCTTGAAAAAATGGTTTTAAAACAGCATCGATATGTTCATGTTCTTCATGCATAGAATAATCTATCAAAGATTGTTCAAAAACCGGTATTCTCGTTTTACATTCTGTGCCAATGATTTCTTCAAAACGTTTCAAACAATCGGATACAATCGATTCCGATAACCAATTATAATCACATTTTTCAATCTGTTTTAATTTAAAATAAAGACGTTCTTGTGTTGCAACGTATATGTTCGCCATATACAAATAATCAGCAGGGGTTTCGCATGTTTCTGGCAATTCATTGATAATGTTTTTCAAATATTTATGTTCGTTCTCTTTCATATCAATAATGTTGTGTTGTATCATGGTATGTAAAATAGGCGCTGTCACATTGTTGTATTTCTTTTGTATGTAATCGTAATACATAAATGGAATTGCAATACCGGTTAGGTCACTAATATCTTCATGAAATCCTTTGCGCGTTTTGAGAACAGTAGGCATTTCAAATTCAATATAATCCGGGTTGGTTTCTTTAATAAAAATTCTATCCAAAATAGGCGAAACTTCGTCGATAACCGCCTCGGGGATAAATTTGATAAGTTCCGTGGGTGTGATATTGAATATCGGTACAGTTGCTTCAATTTGTTTATCTATTTTTTTTTCATAAAAAATAGATTGAGGTATTCCTCGAAATTGAATATATGGTTGGGTTCTCATCTCATGATGATTCATTTTCAAAAAATCCAGCGGTCTATCGGTATCAAAATCATTCTTCTCTAATAAATACAAACCATGCGTAGAACGCGTACAACCTACATACAATGTATTTGGACATTCTTCTCTGGACGCACGTTTCGCGTCATAATAATAACTATTATCAAACCCGATGATAAACGTATATTTACGTTGTCTACCTTTTACAGAATGAAATGTTGAGAACACTACCTTTCCATCAATAACACGTTCATCTATTTTATCACCTTCAATCATGGGAACATGACATGGTATATTATTCGCCACCAATGCGTTCTCCATTTTACGTATATTGCTATTAGGTCGTTTCACGGACGAACCCAATACAAAAATATCACTAGGTTTTGCACCATTTTCCAATAATTGTGTAATTTGGGAAATAACAAAACGTTCCGTATTCATACGAGATTGACGATAATATTGCACAGCTTCTCCATTTCTGCATGCAAACATACGTTGTTCTCCTAATAATACATTATTTACAAAATCAGCAATCGGTTGTGTAATGCGATAAGACATACTTAATGAACTATATGAGAACTCTTTTCCTATCAACAATGGATGATTCTTCCAAATATCCGCTGCTAATGTCAAAAATCGCGTATCGGCGCCTTTAAATTCATAAAGACCTTGTTTATAATCACCCAATACCAATAATTGGAAAGGTGTTCCCATATCATTAATGAATTTCACCATCAATCTGAAATATAGAAAGGTCATATCTTGCGCTTCGTCCAATACAATTAAATCATATTTTGGAATTGAAATACGGGGCGGTAATTTATTATGTAAAATATATCGCAGCGATGTGTCTGTATGTGCACTCAACATGTAATATTCAACTGCTAAACTATGAAATGTATGGACTTTAATATTTTTGATATTGTACAATTTGGTTTTTTCTTTTACTTCATGGCGTAACATAGAATTATATGTCATTTGGAGAACATTTTTTTCAGCAAGTTCTCGCGAAATGGATAAAATAGTTGTACTTTTGCCGGAGCCGGCAATGGCGTCAATCACGCAATTTTTTCCATTTTTCAGATTTTCCAAGATAATTTTTTGTTCATTTGACATTTCGACTAATCCACTCATTTTATATGTGTTTTATAATATAACTCTCAACTATATTATAAAATACGTTTATATCATTTGTAATATAGAATATCTATCTATCTATCTCAATCAACTATTTTTTCTATAATTTTTTTGGTATGTTCCATAATATTGACATATTTGTAGACCTTTTGAAACAACGCTTTACAATTGTTTATCATAATCTCACATTCTTCTTGATGGTTCTCGCACCAATGAAATTTTTCTTGTAAATTGGAAAAATCTTCTTTGATTTCAATATAATGTACATTTGGAAAATACTCATCGTGAAACCATTGACGCCATACAGATTGCGTCTTGAAAATAACCGACCCAGAATTCAATTTCCATGCAGTAGCATCCCATGTCGCAGAATTACCATCAATATCCAATACATATTTATAATTTACCATATCATACCGGTCTATCCAACCGTGACAAACAATATTATCTTTACAAACTGCATCACTTTTGAAATAATCACGTTGCGACATATCGATATCTCGTCTAGTAACAAAATTGTGTTTACCTCCTCTGTCTTGTCCTCCAAATACAATTTTGTTTTCTTTTTTCGAGAACGGAATACCGCGATGATATGAACGAAATGGATTATATAAATTATGATAAAAATAATGACGGTCTACTACATCTAGAACATAGGGCATACCTTTATGATTTGCTTGTGCAATTACATGCAATTTATTATGTAAAACAGCATATTCGTTCTCGTGTTCTAATGAAACAACCGGTTTATCTATATATTCTGTAATACCAATTTGTTTAGGTATTGTGCGAACATTGTTATAATGACCTTCCATATATCCATCATATGCGCTTATTATAAAATAAAAATGACGATGTTCTGTAAACGTCAAAGCAATACGTATTATATGTCGAACACATTCTTCTATCATAAAATAGTTGCTATGGATTTCGTTGTAAATATACACATATCCATCACTTGCTAATCCAATTGCATACATAGAAGTAGGTAATAGTACAATATCTGTTGAGAACATGTCATTAAATTGTTCTCTTCCCATCCATATAGATTGAGGGAATGGAACTAAATTGTATATTGGGGTTCTATTCACGAGAACATCCGATTTCTCAATAATAAAATCACTGATAACTTCTATAATTTTCTCATGTTCTTGGGATGGACCAATTTGAACAATTTGTGTATGTTCTCGTTCTCTATAATAAACTAATACTTGTATATTATCATTCCATCCTTGATTTGAGTCTATTCTTCTTACAATAATATTATAAGTATTGGAATCGATATATTGAGAACATACTTCAATATCTGTTTTATCAAAACAAAAATGAGTATTTTTAAAATTATATACATCAATATCTATATTTTTCACTTGGTATGTCAACATTTTATAAAAAATATGTATATGTTTCTATATATTTTAGATGGATATATTGTTTTCAATAGTCATAAAATACAAATTTTTATAGAATAGTTGAGAACCTTATATAAAAAGTTCTCAAAACATGGTATTTTTATACAAGGTTCTCAATATATTGATAAAATAATATAGATATTTTACACAAATAATAATATAAAATGATTGAAAAGAATATTTTCCAATCATGGCATACAAGGGACTTACATCCATATGTTCAACATAAAATAGAATATATGAAACAAATGAATGAAGAATATTCATACAAATTATATACAGATGATGATATGGATAATTTTGTGAATGAAAATTTCCCAGGCGAAATAGCAGAATGTTATAATAGATTAAATATTATTGTAGCAAAAGTGGATTTTTGGAGATATCTGGTATTATATAAATATGGAGGTGTGTATTTAGATATGGATTCCAGTATTGAGACACCATTATCAACATTAATAAAAGATGAAGATGAAGCTGTTATAACAGCAGAAGGTAACCCAAATCTTTATGTGCAATGGGGGTTGATTTTTGCAAAATACCATCCTGTTCTCAAAAGAACAATCGAATTAGTAGTTGATAATATACAAAACAATAGATACCCAAATGATATTCATAAAATGACTGGACCAACTGTATATACAAAAGCTATTAATGAAATTCATAATGAATTATTTAATAGTACAATAAATCATAGTGAAATAAATAGAAATACAGATATTACATATAAATCGGATAATGTATCATATAGAATATATGGTATAGATTACAATGAACATTTTTGTTTTAAACATGATTTGGTAGATTTTTTATACAATGGGAAAAAACATTGGAGAATTGAAGAAAAGGAGAAAAATTTATTACAATAGTGCTATTTACAAAATGCGAATGCGAATGTACCAACACCGATTAATCCTAATAGGAGGCCGCTATGATAATAAAATTGCATACCTCTGTACATTTCTAACCAAGATTTTGTTTGTTCTGGCGTTTTAATATGATTTAACATCCAGTCTTTTTTTGGAGCAAGAATATAATAAAAATAGTTCACTAAAAATGAGCACGCTACTACTAAACATACGATAGAAAGATTGGATGCTGGAATTTTTCGAACATTCAAATTATAAAAAATAATAAGAATAGCGAGAATGAATCCTAAAATATAACCGACATAATAATTTTGTAATCTATCTTTGACAATTTTTTGATAGGTTACATGGAGTTCTTTTGGTAATTGATTCTCATATTTTGCAATGATATTATTTTGCGTAGTAGAGAACGTCATAAAAATCATTCCAATGATAAAAATAGCAGAAATAGCGCAACTAATTTTGCAAGGCATCTATATATTTTATATTTTATTTTATTCTAAAATATAAATCAAACGTGTTCATTTTTACACAATCTTTTAATAAATTTTTCAGCGTTTCTTTCTTCATTCATATAAATATTTATTATTTCTGCTGGTGAATAAAAATATTCTTTTACATTTTCCAATCTAGTATCATCTGTATTTTCATTGAATAAATGTTGATACATTTCCTTTATTATTTTATGTGAAACATAGGATAATTCCATTGTAATATCTATTCTTCCTGGACGTATTAACGCTGGGTCTAACTCTTGATAATGATTGGACGAAATCATCATTATTCTACCCGGAGTTTCACGAATTCCATCCCATAAATTCAATAAATCATCCAAAGTGATTGGTTCTTCTAATGGTGGAATTTTCGGTATTTCACATATTTTTTCTGTTGCAACTAGTGTTTCTAACAAATCACCCACATGTATTTTGGAGTCATTCAAATCATCAAAATCTATTTTTTTACCAAAACCAGTTACCGATTTATTTTTTTTCTTTTCCCTGTCTAAAACAATATCACCAATGCAATCTATATCTTCAAATACGATTATTTTTTTATCAAATCCAATACTTCCTTTTTTGTTATCATTGTTATACCGTTCTTCAAAAAATATACTATCCAATTCTTTCTTTGTCTTAATAAGTTTCAATGAAATAACAACAACATGTCGGTTCGTATAATTTGCAATAGCCTTTATCAATGAAGTTTTGCCGGTTCCAGGCGGTCCATACATTCCAATACCCAATGAATATGGTATTCCCTTATCAAAATACCAGTTTTTGTTGTTCAAAAAGAAATCCAATTTTTTTATTAAATTCGGTTTATCATTGAAAAATATATTATTGAATTGTCGAGTGCTTGAAAACAAATTTTCATCCCACATTTCATACCGACTATCATCATATTTTGTTTTAGTAAGGGTGTATATAAATTTTTTATTTTCTCGCAAATCTTCTATGGATGATAAATATTTTCTGGTTACATCATCAACATATTCTTTTATAGTATTGATATCGCTTTTATAAGAAAACAGTTGTATTGTAATTTTTTCTATTTTACTAATGGGTTTTGATTTTTTATCATTTGAATTTTTATATTCTTGTTCTTGTTCTTCATTATTTATAGTAGTATAAGCATATATTTGGTGTTTTTTTGATATTAAAAATTTATTATTTTGTATCACCATATAAATACCCAAATCACGCTTATTACTATACCCAGATGGATTTTCAAAAAAATATTCTTTTATATGGGTGATAGATTCATTTGTTTCAATATTTTCAATTATATGTCCCCATAATGCTTTGAATCTATCACTAAATGCATTGGTTTGATTTATTTTGCTATCATAATAGTTTGTAGTCAATGATATTTTACCGTCATATTCTACAATATTTTTTTTATATAAAAAGGATTCAAAATCATAATTGAAAGATTTTGTATATTCAATAAAATTACTGAAATAATGGTTCATGTATTGCAATATATATGTAATAACTGTTAATATTATAGTTGTGGTAAAAGTATCAGTCATTGTATTACCTGTTTTGAATTTATCAAATAATATCATATTCATAATATTACCTGTCAACATTTTGATTTGTGTATCTATATTAAACATCTTATTATATGCGTAAAGTTATTTTTATATTATTATTTAAACTATTTTAGCAGGCTACTTCATATTTTTCATAGTGCGTCTTCTTGCATTTGGAACAAAGTTTTTATTGTATTCCAATGCACGTAAAAGCCGAATTTGTTTTTCGGCATTTTTTTTAGTTGCACATTTTGCAAATGTTTTTTTTGTTCTCCTATTATAAACACGATAACATGGGCGTTTATTTACTTTACGAATAGAATATGGCATTATATATAAGAATGATATTTTTCTAAAAATAAATTATTTTTATAATTTATTTTTTTGTGATTTACAAAACTAACAAATTGATACTAAATACAGATTCTAAAAATAACTATTTACGCTTGTAAATACTCGCCATACTCCGTTTGTGTAAACAATTGTAAACGACTGAACAACTGTTGTAGCAGAGCCATTAACAGATACAGTTCCATTCAAATAACTTGGAGTATATGCAACTAAACCGGGGGTAGAATTCGAGCTCAAAAATAATTGGTTTGCATAAGTTGGATTTATATTGATATCCATCATTAATGTTACAGTGAAACTTCTATATGAATCATTATCAATATTCAAATTCAAAATATACAATATAAATGGGTTTGTTACTGCATCAGTGTATATTGGACTAATATAAAATATTCCACCTAATGCATAATCAACTACAATGGATGTATTTGTTGCTAAATTCGAATTAATACCTGAAACGAAATTTACAATTTGTTCTGTTATTTTATTAACCCGCGTATTTTGACTTATTTGTATTGAACCACTTATATCTAATGTATAAGACGGTGTATTTTTACCAATTGCAACATTACCTTCTGAATAATATTGGTTAGCCCCACTTACAATCCATAAACTACTTCCAGTAGGACCTGTTGCGCCGGTATTTGTAGCAGTTCCTGGTATACCAGTTGGGCCAGTTAAACCGGTTGTTCCAGTTGAACCCGTTGCACCGGTATTAGTGGCTTGACCACCAACACCAGTTGGTCCAGTAATACCCGTATTTCCAGTTGCACCCGTGTTTGTAGCAAATCCAGGAGGTCCAGTAACACCTGTATTACCAGTTATACCAGTATTTCCAGTAACACCGATTGGTCCTGTTACACCGGTTGGACCTGTATTGCCAGTTATACCGGTTGGTCCAGTTCTACCAGTAGCACCAGTGTTTGTAGAATCACCTGCTGGACCTGTACATCCAGTATTTCCAGTTGAACCAGTTGCACCTGTATTAGTTGATTGACCAGGTGTTCCGGTTGGACCCATCGAACCAGTAGGTCCAATTCTACCAGTAGGTCCAGTTCTACCAGTGAATCCAGTAGGGCCAGTAGGTCCAGTAGGTCCAGTAGGGCCAGTAAAACCAGTTCCAGGTGGACCGGTTGTACCAGTTACCCCAGATGGTCCGGTTGTTCCTGTGAATCCTGTTCCATATGGCCCAGTTGGACCAGTAATACCTGTTATACCAGTAGTACCAGTTGTACCGGTTATACCAGTTGTACCGGTTATACCAGTTGGACCGGTTATACCAGTTGGACCGGTTATACCAGTTGTACCGGTTATACCAGTTGTACCTGTTACACCGGTTGTACCCGTTGTACCCGTTGTACCGGTTACACCGGTTATACCAGTAGGGCCGGTTATACCAGTATTTCCTGTTTCACCAGTGACGCCAGTTGGACCAGTAACGCCAATTGGACCAGTAACACCCGTATTACCAGTTTCACCGGTTATACCTGTTGGACCAGTAACACCCATTGGACCGGTTACACCGGTAGGTCCAGTGTCCGCAGTAGGTCCAGTGTAACCTGTTCCAGCAGGTCCAGTATTTCCGGTTTCACCAGTAATACCAGTTGGTCCAGTATTTCCGGTTTCACCGGTTCTACCGGTTTGTCCTCTATCTCCTACTGGACCCTTGATTTCACCAACATTTACCCATGATGCATCTGAACGATAATCCGGACTCATTGGGTCAAGGGAACCAGGATAATCACTTTGTGCTACCCATAAATAATAACCAATTAAATAACCTGCATTTTTTGAAGCATCATATGGTAAGTTATAAGATGAATCTTTTGTTCCGTTAATACTTATTAATCCAGCATTCACTCCACCAATTGTGGAACCAAGTGGTAAAGCAAGTGAACCATTATCACTTGCAGATAAAGATGCAGATGGTCCTAAAAATAATGTAGAAGAAGATACATATAATGACTTAGCATGTATCTCATTGAATCCTCTTTCAGTAGAGCCAATATTAATATTTGAATAATAATTATATACTTCATTTCCACTATTATCAGTACCTTGAAATACCATATTTAATGTTCCGCCTGGTAAAATATCGGTTAAAGAAAGACCCCCAAATGTTCCAGTGTGTCCAGTAACACCAAATTCACCAGTAGAACCAGTAAAACCAGTCGGACCAGTGTATCCAGTATTACCAGTTTTACCAATTGGGCCAGTAAATCCGGTTGGTCCAGTAAATCCGGTTGGTCCAGTTATTCCTGTAGCACCAGTTTCGCCAGTAAATCCTGTACCCGCTGGACCAGTAGGTCCAGTGCGACCAGTTATACCAGTGCATCCAGTAAACCCTGTTCCTGGTGGACCAGTAGTACCTGTTGGACCAGTGCGACCAGTAACACCAGTAACGCCGATAGGACCCGTAATACCAGTAGGTCCAGTATTACCAGTAATACCCGTAGGACCCGTAATACCAGTAGGTCCACTTGGCCCAGTAATTCCAGTAATTCCAGTAATACCAGTAGGTCCAGTATGACCAGTGCGTCCAGTAATACCAGTAGGTCCAGTAAATCCAGTACCAGGAGGACCAGTTGTACCAGTGGCACCAGTGGCACCAGTGTTACCAGTGACACCAGTTGGACCAATATCACCACTTGGTCCAGTAGTACCAGTTGGTCCAGTTGCGCCGTAATCTCCGGTAGGACCCGTTTCACCGGTAGGACCAATATCACCAAGAGGACCGGTAGCACCAGTCATACCAGTTGCACCAGTGTTTGTCGCTTGACCTCCTACGCCAGTGGGTCCAGTAATACCAGTGGGTCCAGTAATACCAATGGGTCCAGTAGGTCCAGTTCTACCGATAGGACCAGTTCTACCAGTAGGTCCAGTAAACCCTGTAATACCAGTAGGTCCAGTTTCGCCGGTTGGACCTGTACTACCAAGAGCATTCAAATTAATATTCCATGTTCTGGTATAAGAAATATAATTGATAGAACCATCTACTATTGTTGAACTAAATTCATATATATCTATTATACTATCTAATACCATTCTACCATTATAACCATCATATGTCGCAATTGTTGCAGTAAATTTTCGTTTATACCAACTTGAATCGACTATTACAATTGTATTTCCGGGTACATATGCTAATCCTAATTCAACATAGAATTCTATACCACTAATAAGGGTGTTATAACTGAAAGCAGTCAATCCTTGTATTTGAGTATTATATTTATCACCAGAGACACCTGTCGGACCAGTTGTTCCAGAGACACCAGTTGGGCCTAAATCACCAGTAGGACCAGTTTCACCAGTATTACCAGTAGGCCCAGTAGCACCAGTGATTCCAGTAGCACCAGTGATTCCAGTAGGCCCAGTGATTCCAGTAGGCCCAGTTCGTCCAGTAGGTCCGGTTGGTCCAGTAGGTCCGGTTGGTCCAGTAGGTCCGGTTTGTCCAGTATTACCAGATTCACCCGTAATACCAGTTGCACCGGTGCGTCCAGTAGGCCCAGTAACACCAGTAGCACCAGTATTACCTGTTATACCAGTAGGACCAGTAGTGCCAGTGCGTCCAGTAGGACCAGTCGGTCCAGTATTACCAGATTCACCAGTAATACCAGTAGGACCAGTTCTACCAGTTGTACCAGTAACCCCTGTGTTACCGGTTTCACCAATTGGTCCAGTTACACCAGTAGTGCCAGTGCGTCCAGTAGGACCAGTATTACCAGATTCACCAGTAATACCAGTAGGCCCAGTTGCACCGGTGCGACCAGTAGGTCCAGTAGGTCCAGTATTACCAGATTCACCTGTAATACCAGTTGCACCGGTGCGTCCAGTAGGCCCAGTTGGTCCAGTATTACCAGATTCACCAGTAATACCAGTAGGACCAGTTCGTCCAGTTGTACCAGTAACAC